>OIES01000159.1_pt1 | contig 35277 bp, 44 predicted proteins | sample 1581811 | NCBI WGS metagenome assembly OIES01 (sample SAMN03281021, study PRJEB24777) | human gut metagenome | isolation source: fecal sample PR177 from 1 month old male Malay infant, vaginal delivered... | reverse complement strand
ATCAGGCTAGTTTGTTAGTGGCGTGTCTGTCCGCAGCTGGCAAGCGAATGTAAAGACTGACTAAGCATGTAGTGCCGAGGATGTAGGAATTTCGGACGCGGGTTCAACTCCCGCCAGCTCCACCAAATAAATCAAGGGGCTACGTGAAAGCGTAGCCCCTTTTTCTTTGGTAGTGGCGGCAAAATGGCGGCAGGCATTCAGTCAAGCCCAGTTGCTACTACATGCGATCGCAATTACAACTTAAAGAGTTTTGCTTGCCCTGGATTAACAGCTTCGACGTAGTTTTTGACCCCTATTCTGTGCGGCTCATAATTGCTTGAATAGAAATCAATCAGGAAGTCACTCATTTTCTGAGATGTGACTTTCATAACTCCCTTACTCAAAGTTAAATTAAACACGCTAATCTTTGACGATGGTGCCTGAGTTTTACTCATGTTGGCTTGATAACCAGATTTACGCATTGCCACTAGTGCTTCGTCGTAAGCCGCTTGTAATTGGGCCAAATCGTTTGACGAGATGATCACATCATCCATAAACACACTTAGCTTGAGATCATGATGTTTGTTCAATCGGCGTAGTAAGCTACCAAAATAACTTTTATCTAAGCAGAGGGTTGCAAGTATTGGAGATTGAACAAAACCAAAAGGGAGGACATGCTTATGTGGACTATGGGACAAGTTTCTTACAGTTGAAAATGTTGAGATTTCCCGCGCTTGAGAATAGGTGAAGTAGCTCTTTAGATCACGGGTGATACGACTACGGCTCGTTGACTGAAAAAATTGTTTAATATCAACAACGGCAAAAAAATCACTTTTTAAGTGTAATCTGGCAGCTTTAAGATGCCCACCAGTTCTTAGATGGTAAAAATAGAGTGGCGGAATCCACTTGTTTCTGACAGCCTGAAGTATCTTCCCTCCGACTTTACGTGCCTCAACGCTTGGGACATAAACCCAAACCCCGGGCTTAATCTCAAATTTATCTTCCCACCTTTGAACTTCTATTGTCATGAGTTAAATTGTTGTAGTTGAAGGCCATGTTAAGAACGGCGTAAACCGCACCAACTAAGCCAACAAACGCGGTTGCGCATTTGAGCATAGCGGTGATCAGTTCAACACGCGCCTTAACTAAGCCAAGTTCGTTTGTATCCATAACTTGTTCCTCCATAGATACCTGACGTCTCTTAGCGCAAGCGCATGGCCCTAACTAAATAAAAAATAACAACCAGTTAGCCCAGAAAGCTTAACAAGTCGGCGTCCGATTACATGGCAATCAGGTAATCGGTCCGCAGTCGCAAAGCGACAAACTACATATCTACGGAGTGGGGATAAATCCCCGCTAACGTCAGGCATTGTTAATTTAACCTCAACTTATAGAAAAGTATAGTTTTAAATCATGTAGTTATGTCGCCATTTAAATCGGCAAACCCACCTGTTTAAATTTATGAGGATGCGGCTGAACCGGATTTGACTCTTTTGGCGTTGCAATCGAACGAACAAAAGTTTCATGGGTAACAAAAGTATGGCTGCAGTTAATGTTCTGGCACTGGTTGTAACGCTCTTTGGTCAATGAAGATACCTGAAAACTGCTGCGAGTATGGGCGGCACTTCCACACAGTGGGCAAATCATCATTTTCGAGTTCTCCCCATTTTTGCTAAATTCACAATAATGATACCGAATTATTCCATTTTGAAAACTTAAAAGTTCTCCATTGCGAAGAATCATTCCATTTCGAAATCATCAATCTTCACTTCAAGCTCCAGACTGGTCGTAAAACCGTTATCCGGGCTGACAGTATGCGTCAGGGTGGTAATAGTCCATTCCGCATCATCTATCTGCTGTTTAAAGCCACTGACTTTCACTGGCATTTCCGTGTAGAGATCTGCCCGCCCTTCCGCCAGTTGTAGCGAGAATGACGCAACGCCGCGTTGCAGGCGTTCCCACTGCATTTTCGCCGCTCGTTCGGCGTTGCTCCGGTTGGCATAAGTGCGATTAAGTACCAGCACGTTTTCATCCGTACCCACCAGGTAATCGCCCTGCTTCGCTTCCGGCTCTTTCTTCTGCTTCTTAGTTCTGCGCTTACGCTTCACCGTGGTGCTTTCTTTCTTCGCAGGTTCACGGGTATGCAACCAGCTGGCAATTACGCCCGTGTAGGCTCCGCGATCTGCCAGGGTAAAGCGGTGACTGTCGCCGTCCTTGCGTGTGATAGTGATCACTGGCAGTGGTTTACCAGTGGCGCTTTTGCCCTGCCCCTGCCGGATGAATAACAGATTGCCATTTTTCACCGACGCGATGGCACCGTACTGTCGCGCCAGTCGCATCAGAAAACTGCCGTCACTCTCATTAGTCTGGTCTATATGCTCCACGGGCTTATCCGACAGCTCTTTACCCAGTGCCATCTTCAGCTTGTGCCGCGCGGCTATTTCCTTCACCACTTCCCCGATGGTGGTGTTATGCCACGATTTTTCACGGCGGGTATTCAGGGTTTCCCGAAAATCAGCACTTCGCGCCCGGATAGTCAGGCGGTCCGGTGCGCCAGTGTGTTCAATCTCGTCCACCGTGAATGCCCCTTTCGGGAAAAGCGGCTGCCCCTTCCAGCCCAGCGCCAGCGTAATGACCGCACCACGGCGCGGCAGCACGATTTTTCCATCGGCGTCGTCCAGCTCCAGATCAAGCTGGTCCGCTTCAAATCCCCGGTTATCCGTCAGCGTCAGCCCCATCAGGCGGTTGTCCAGCACAGTGGTGATATCCCTGCCTTCAATACTGATGCTGAATGCCGGAGTTTTGTTGCCTTTGTTAAGCAGTTCAGAGCTGAAATTCACGACAGCAGCCCTCCCACCGTTTTACTGATATCGCTTAAGGCAGATGTTGCCGTTCCCTGCAGATTATTCAGTTGCGCACTGAGATCACCGAACATATCGGACAGGGATTCATCCACGCGTTTTAGCGACAGGGTGAACTCAATCCTGCGCGGCATACCGTCGCGGAAAAACTCCGTTTTAGTCTGATTCAGTCCCTCAATCACATACATGCCGTAAATCGTGCCGCTGCCTTCAATCAGGGGCCATGCTTTCCCCTGTTCTGCCATCTGCTCCAGTGCCAGCAACGACAGCCTGCCGCCTGTTATTTCCGGCATAAGAACGCCAGAAAGCGTCAGCATGTCGTTATCCGGTCCCAGAAACTGCGTTGACGGGCGTCGGTTAACCCGGCTGTTAGCCGCATGTCGCCAGCTGCGCTGATACTGCAGCTCCTGATACGGCACGGTGCGCAGCATAAACACGTATAATCCCAGCACCATCATCATGCGTCGTATCCCCCCTGATCGCTGTAGTTACTCCTGGCTTTTGCCTTCAGCCTGCGTTCACGTTCATCAAGCTGGCGGGCCACCTCCCGCGCAATATCCTGCGCACTTTGTCCTGGCTGCGTCTGAATGATGATCTGCGTCGGTGCCTCAATCCGTTGAACGGGCGGCACAGTGGCTGCACGACTCAACATCGCTTCGCCGCCTTTCGCGGGAAGTGCCAACGGATGCAACGGTGGAAGCTCTGCAGGCGCGGCAGCAACACCCATCATTCCGGCAACAACGGCAGCCAGTGCAGCTGTATTTCTCCGGCTGGTCACATTTGCCGGGCCGTTAACAATTTCCGGCCCGTTTTCACCGACGATGCCAAACTGCCCGCGCGGGATATAGCCGCCGCTGTCATACATCCCCGCAAAGCCATATCCCCATGACGGAAAACCACCCGATGGCATCATCACTTTACCGTCTGCATTCACCGTCGCAGGTTGCTGACGCGTCACTCTTTCCGGCAGTTTCGCCTTTGCAGCCTCTTTACTGACAATGCCGAGTTTCTCCAGCAACCAGGAAACGCCAGATTTCAGGGAGTCCAGCGGATGCATGACCATATTCAGCCCTTCCGCCAGTGCCTCCCCGAATCTCCGCCCCATTGCCGCTGCACTCTGCAGTTCGGCAGAGGTCGACTTAACGGGCGTCAGCAGATCAGTAAACCAGCCCCACAGCGCCTGCACTTTGTCGCCAATCCACTGGAACACAGGCTTAAGCGGTTCGAACGCTGCACTGATGGGACCTGCCGCCGCTTTGAATCCTTCCACCACGCCACCGAGAAATGCGGTGATGGGTTGCCAGTATTTCCAGACAACCAGTGCCACACCCGCCAGTGCAGCAACCACAAGACCTATCGGACTGAGCAGAGCACCTAACAGACCAGATACGGCATACAGGGCAACGCGCAACATCGCCAGTGGACCAGATGCCAGTACTCGCAGCACCGTGCCTGTGGCAGCCAGCCCGCCGCGTAGTGCTGCCAGTGGATTCATAAACATCACAGCAACCGCACGTAAACCGGATAATCCAGACCGCAACAGTGCAACCGGCGCATCTGCTACAGTTTTCAGGACATTTCCCGTCAGTGATGCCGTGCGGTGCAAAGACGACAACGGCGCAGTAAGTAAACCCGCTGCGTTGCCCGATGAAGCAAGCCCGCGTCGCAGCAGTGCCAGTGGAGCGCCAGCCAGCCAGGACAACGCGCTGCTGGTTCGAGTTACTGCTGCCGTAACGGAAGGTAACGTTTTGATACCCAGCACAGAGAATCCCAGACGGATCACTGCCAGCGGCCCCAGCACTGCAGCCAGCGCCACCGCTAAGGTGCCGAGGCCTACGGTAACCGCAGCCACAACAGCCGCTACTTTCATCAGTGTGCCTGTCAGTTCCGGGTTAGCTTCCACCCAGCGGCGCAACGCCCCCGTAATGCTTTTCACCGTGTACAGAATATCCATCAGCGGCTGGCGCAGCGTTTCGCCCAGGCTGCTGAAGGTGTTCTGCGCTCCGGTTTTAACCAGCAACCACTGAGCAGAAAGTGAGTCCTTGTTGATGTCGGATTCTTTCTGCATGGAACCGAGCGCATCATTGCCCGCTGTCAGTTTTAGCTGGCGCTGCAGTTCCGGCAGGTTGTTTGCCAGTTTCGCCGCGTCATCACCAAACTCTTTACCAAACAACATGGTCATGGCAGACAGACGCTTGTCCTGCGGCAGTGCGTTCACCTTCTCCAGCACACGCTGGATAGTTCCCATCGCATCCTTCGTCATCTGCTTTTCAATCACTTCAGGATTGAGTTTCAGCAGATTCATCCCTTCAAAGAAACTCTTGCTTTGCATGGTGGCAATGGACAATTCACGCACCATCGCGTTTGCTGCACTGGCTGCAACCTCCGGCGCAGCGCCCAGTGTCAGAAAGGTGGAACCCAGTGCCGCCGCTTTACGATAATCCAGACGGTCAGCCACACCGCCCAGACGTTGCATGACATCAATGATGTCCGCCCCTTTTGACATGGCGTTATCATCCAGATAGTTCAGCGCATCGCCGAGCTGTTCAATATTACGGGTAGGTATTTTGTAGAGCTGGGCGATTTTCCCCAGACTTTCTGACAGTTCATCCGCTGGCAGCTCAAAGGCTATTGCCGCCTTTGCCGCCGTACTGGCGAAGGCCAGCAGGTCACGTTTCTGGTCTTCCCAGCTGTCGTCAGGGTTTGCGACGTTCATACGCGCACCACCTTCAACCAGTGCAGCGAAGTCCACCGCACCGTTTTCCATCGGCAACTGTTCGCTGGCAGCCTTGATGGCATCCTGCATTTCATAAAAACGTGCAGTGCGGTTGCCATTATCGTCACGCAGACCATTGACCTGCTTTGCCACACCTTTCATGGCATCTTCCATGCTGGTATAGCTTTTTACTGCCGCCATCACTGGTGTCCCCATTGCCAGCCCTGCAGCCGTGGTGGTGGCTCCGGCTCCTGCAATACGATCACGCACCTCCAGCGAACGGGCATAACTGGCACGCGCCGCATTCATCCTGCGCTGAGCTTCCCCCAGTCGCTTCAGCCGCGCCTCCTGTTTTGACAATTCCTGGTTATAACGTGATGTTTCACGGGCTAAACGGGCAGTTGCTCCCGCATCATCTTTCGCAGAAATTCCCGCCCGATACAGTTCTGCACGCACAAGCGCCGTTTGCTTCTGCAAATATTTTTGTTGTTCTTCCAGGCGTTGGACTGCCAGCGTTTGCCGACCTAAAGCCACAAGGTGCCGTTGTGATGGTTGTTCCATCGCTTCCAGCTCAGAACTAAGCAAATTTGCCTTCTGTCTGGCATAGTTCAGCCTGTCGCCTAACCTTTTGTTATCGGCCTGCAGCTTGCGAAATTTTTCCAGGCTGTTACCCGCCTGATTGAGTTGCTTTAATGCGTCACGGGAGTTTCTGATTGCGCCAGCCAGCTCTTTCGAACTGGCCTGTGCAGCACGGAATGGGCGGGTGAGTTTGTCAACCGCATTAAGAATGACCTGCAGGCGCAGGTTATTATCACTCATCGTTGGCCCCGCTTCTCTGAATCGCTTTATACCGCCATTCCAGCACTTCTGTCAGCGGCATAACGTCAGTAACGGATGGCGGCCAGTGAAAAATGGTGGCGATATCTGCCACCAGATCGTCAACCGTCAGGCTGTCGGTAAACCGGCAAGCACCGACTTCTTCAACAAAAAAGTGACAACCTCAACCGACATGGCAGTGAGATCTGCCGGGTCCATCTCTGCAATTTCCTGTGCGGTCAGTGCCGGGCTGGAGATGCGGGGGATCACGGTCATCATCGCGTTCACATCCATATCCATAATGGCCTGCAGGCGTGTACCGCGCAGCGCACCGGACTGCGGTTTACGCAGCACAATTTCGGTGATTTCAGTTTTACCACGCTTGATGGGGGTATCCAGTTGAATGGTCTTTTCAGTCTGCTTATCGCTCATTTTGCTGTCCTGTAAATTGGGTCCTGGCGCGGCATTCCGCGCCGTTCAGATACATCAGAGGCCGAGGGCGTTGCGGTGCGCTTCCATCAGGTCCACACCGTCCACAATCTCCACCATGTTGATAAGGTCCACTTCATAGAGCACCTCACCATTGATGGTCAGCTTCGCGTAGCTGTTGGTACTGGTCACTTTGGTGGTGTTGCTTTCGCCCGTCTTCCACTCGCCGGAATCCACTTCTTTGTGACGCCCACGCACGACAAGCTCCACGGCCTGCACTTCCCCGGTATCGTCACGCTGGATAGAGCCGGTAAAGCGCAGTTGGATGCCATCCACCGTGGATTTGCCCATCTGCTTAAACAGCAGCAGTTCAGTACCACCAATGGAAAATTCTGTGTCCAGAGCACTGTCATCAAGCCCCAGATCCACATCCACCGCCCCCGGCATTCCGCCGCCGCGATACTTCTCATATTTGCGGGTGAATTTCGGCAGCGTCAGCGACTCAACGATCCCCTGCCAGTTGTTCCCGTCGTTAAACAGGTTCAGGTGTTTTAATTTGCGTGGTAAAGCCATGTTATCCCCTTACGCGCTGACCTGGCTGGAGAAATTCACCAGGTACTGATCGGTGATGCGCTGACGCAGCATCAGGTTTTCAAGTGGCGGCACTGGCGTGTAGTCGTAGTCGATGGTGAGCTTCCCGGCTTTCAGAGTATCTTTGTCGTTCACCGACTCATCCAGCCAGCAATCACCACCAATGAGATAGCCCTGACTGACCAGGCTGCGCATTTTGGCGCGGATACCTTCGATAATGTCGCGGGCCAACGACGGGTTCAGCGGTTTGTCCACCGCCCACATATGCGCTTCTGCCATTGTGTCCATAAGTACCTGCGCCGTGCGGGTGTAGTTTTCGAAGGCAAAGAGCGGGTCATCACTCAGGCAGCGGGAACCCCAGAAGCGGAAACCGTCTTTGCGGATAAGGGTGGTGACGTCGTTCTGGTTCAGCAGTCCCGCATCTGTTGCCGTGTCCTGCAGATCCCAGAACACATCAGCAGAAATTCCGGTGACACCGTTAACGCCCACGTTGGACAGGCTTTTGTGCCATCCTGTCTGCTCGTCAATTTTAGCGCGCAGACCAAGCGCACGGGCGGTGGCATAAGCCGTTGCTTCGGCATTCAGCACCGTGTCCCAGCCAGTAAAGTCGGGCCAGATCAGCATTCCTTCACGCTGACTGAAGTTTTCACGGTAAGTGATCGCCTCCTGCACTGTCTTGCAGCCATACGCTGACAGGTAAGCAAACCCACGCAGGCTTTGCGCCACGCTCAGCAACTCAGTCGCAACGGCTTTGTTATCGTGGCCTGGCACGCCGAGAATGCGCGGTTTAACGCCGAGCTGTGACTGGGCAGATAACAGAGCTTTCATTCCTGTTTTTTTACCTTCATCAGTCACTGCGCCGATGATATTAGTTGTGGTTTCTTCTTCCGTTTCACCCTGCGGCACACGCACAACAACGGTCACGGGTTTTGCCTGATCAGCAATTGCATCCAGCGAACGAGCCAGTGTGCCGGACTCGCCCGCTTTACCACTGGCGGTAAGCACATCAGTGATCAGCACGGGTTTATTAAGAGGAAACATTTTTGCATCGGCATCATCGCCCGTGCAGACCATGCCCACGATGGCGGTGCTCACCGTGGTAATGGATCGGGTGCCTTCGTTGACTTCAACAACGCGCACCCCGTGGTGGTAATCCTGAGCCATAGTGGCGAACCTCCTGATTGGATTAGGCTTCGCCCTATGTTGAAGTGATTGTGCCTGACAAACAGCTAAGCGCGGTTGTGTCGTTATTCACACAAAATGACGGTATTTGTCTACTTGCAGGGATAATCAAAATAATGCTGATTCAGGGGGATTCATTGCTCTTATTTGCCGGAAATTTTCTATAAATGGTAGAAACGCCTACATCAAAAATCAGTGCAATACGCTGTCTTGATTCTCCGGCCTCGAGTAAACGCCCAATCTGTGCCCACTGTTCGGTGGTCAACTTAGGACGGCGTCCACCTACTCTGCCTTTGGCACGAGCTGCAGCCAGCCCTGCCATGGTACGTTCAACTATCAGTTCGCGTTCCATTTTAGCCAGGACCCCCATGACATGAAAAAAGAAACGGCCCATTGGGGTGCTGGTATCAATACTGTCAGTCAGGCTTCGGAAATTCACGCCACGCTGACGCAACTCTTCTATCAGTGTAACAAGATGCCGCATACTGCGCCCCAACCTGTCCAGCTTCCAGACAACCAGAGTGTCTCCTGCCGATAGTGTCCTGAGCAGTTTTTTAAGCCCCGGTCTGTCGGACTTAGTGCCACTGATTTTATCCTCAAAAATCCGCTCACATCCCGCGCAGTTCAGTGCATTACGTTGCAAATCGGTGTTCTGGTCATTTGTTGACACGCGTACATAGCCAATAAGCATGATCAATCCCCTGAATAAAAACCGTGGATGATGCCAGTTAGCCATTATCTCTGCATTTTCATAAACGTTGGTTTAGGAGAAGCGGCGAAAAGGGATGTGGGCACAGGAGATAATCAGATACCGGATATGGGAGCATTCGCTTCTGGTTCGGGATGGTTCAGGCTACCAGGTGGATATATTGTTCAGTTTGGCACTTTTTCAGGAAACACGACCCGCTTTATCAGTGGACACTTCCCTATACCATTCCCTAATCAGCCGATGGTTTCAGTCAGTGTTATGTCTGATGCCGTTCAGTCAGACCCGTCGAATCCTGCCCCGCAGGTTTTGTCTGTAAATTTTGAACATATCAGTAATTCAGCGTGGCGTGTGGCAACCAGTGATATCTCACAGCAATACAGATTCAGTTATATTTCGATAGGACGGTAGAAATGCAGAAATATATTTTCAGTGCCGATAAAAATGCGTTTTTCCCTGTGGAGCTTAAAATCGCTTATCAGGAATCCGGCGAATGGCCCGATGATGGAATCGAAATTGACGACACTGTTGCCGCCGAATTTATGAAGGAAGCACCAGAAGGAAAATACAGATGTGTCATCGACGGAATGCCTGCATGGATTGATATTCCACCGCCAACTCATGAGGAACAAATTGCCGCAGCCGAACTGGAAAAGCAGCAATTGATTAATCAGGTCAACGAATACATAAACAGTAAGCAATGGCCTGGTAAAGCAGCGATTGGTCGCCTGAAAGGTGAGGAACTGGCGCAATATAATTTGTGGCTGGATTATCTGGACGCACTGGAACTGGTTGATTCCTCCAGTGCTCCAGATATTGAATGGCCTACGCCTCCGGCAGTTCAGGCCAGATGACATCCGGTGCGGTGCTGGTATCTGTTGCCGTCACCGCGTCAATGTAATCCAGCACGGCGTTAAGTCGGGTTGTTTCTGCCTGCGTCAGCTTCCGCCCGGCCCGTAATTTCAGTTGAATCAGACTGATGGAAGCCATTGCTGCATCAATCAGTGACTGGCGCTGTGCTTCTGCCGCTTCTACTGCGGCGCTATGCTGTGCCTCAGTATCCGTCACCCATTTCTCACCATCCCATTTATCATATGGCGTTAACGGGGCGATAGTGGTTGTATTTTCAGGGTAATCACCCGGAGCTGTGATTTCTTTCGATTCTCCTGTTTCGGTGCTATAGATGATTTCACCGCGATGGTCTGGTACATATTCCCATGAGTTAAAATCTGCAGAACGGCAGATTGCATAACCAGCTTTATGTGTAACTGGTGCATCTAAACAAGAACATGCCGGGATACCGACGCCAACGGCAAGATATTCTGTTGATGATGAAATGTATTCCCGTGTCGTGTTGTCATAGTTATAGACGGTAATATCACCCGCTACTGTGGCAATAAATTCACTGTTTAATTTTGCCTGTGTCATTATGCAGCCCTCACGATGTAGTTAAATGCAATGTTGCGCGGGCGGGTTTCAGTGCTAATATTCGCTGCATTGTCAGAAGCAACCCCACGAGTGCTGATAGCTCTTACTGCTGAAGGTAGGCTTTGAGGCTCCCGGTCAGTATAGGCAATCCCCCCATCCCCTCCAGTTACTAGCGGACCATAATTCCCGGTCTGACCAATAGTTGACGATGTTGTATTTGAACCTGTCCAGAACTCTTGGTTATGTGAGTGGTCTCTGAGTGAATGGCCTTGAGATGAAAGCAGCGCACGCCCGTTGTCGATACCACGACTATCATCCCATCCACGGATAAACTCACCGCGTAAATCAGGTAATTTATTTGTTGGATAAGCCTTTGCCAGTTCCGGGTATTCTTCAGCAGAAAATGCCGCACCGTTGCATTTCAGCCAGCCTGTTGGCGGTGTGGCTGAAGGCCATGGAACAGGCACACCAACAGGTAATGCAGAGCCTTCTCCCAAACCAAGGTATGTGAGAAGACCAGTTACATCCTTTCCACTCAAATTAGTCAGCGTATTGTCCAGCGGTTGTTTACCTGCCAGTGCATTAAGCATTGTCGTGGCAAAGTTCGGGTCATTCCCCAGCGCCGCCGCCAGTTCGTTCAGTGTATCCAGTGCCGCAGGTGCAGACCCCACCATTGCCGCAATCGCCGATTTCACAAATGCCGTGGTGGCAATTTGTGTATTGTTGACCGACTGTGCCGCAGTAGGTGCGGTTGGCGTTCCGGTGAGTGTCGGACTCGACAGCGGCGCTTTCAGTGCCAGCGCATTGTTAATGGTGGTACTGAATTTCGGATCATTGTTAATGGCTGCGGCTATTTCTTTCAGCGTGTCCAGCGTGGCTGGCGCACCATTAATAAGAGCCGTCAGAGCCGCCTGAACAAACTCGGTGGTCGCAATCTGCGTGGTGTTATTCCCTGCTGCTGGCGTTGGCGCTTTGGGTGTCCCGGTAAACGTCGGACTTTCTTTGGGTGCATACTGTGAATGCGGGTCCGGTGCGGCAAGATGTTTTGCCATCTGATCATCCGCGTACACCTTCAGCTCCAGTGCCTTGTCATCCACATACTTGCGGGTTGCCAGCACTACAGCAGGGTCGATTTTCAGGGTGATATTGTCCGTGCTGCTGGTAATCAGCACCATGCGCACGGTCTGAGTGCGCCCGCTACCTTCAGCCAGTTGCGGCTTATAGCTTTCCGGGCAGTTGCCCACGGCAATCAATGCCCCGGACTCATCAAACAAGCCCACTTCACGTATCCACCAACCGCCCTCGTTTTCAGGGATCACCTGTTCGGCAATAATCTGACTACTGTTCTGCGGGTCGATATAGAGCATATTCAGCGCAGCCCGGCGTTTCTCATTTACCAGTGCAGTCTGCTTTGAGTCTGGCGTTGGCAATACTCCGCCGCCATCGCCGACCGCCATATGGGTAATTTTTAGCGGCACACCGAGCGCGGCGGCGCTGGCAAGTTTCGCCGCGCCAATATCCGTCAGCAGGGTATAAAATTTTGTGCTCATGGATTCACTCTCATTGTGTCAATAACATGGACCGCCCCGCCTTCATGCGCGGTGCCGCCAGAAATAATTGTTTCGTTGATATACGGATAGATCGTGATTTCTTCGCCAAGATAGCTGGCGGCCCCCACCCAATGCGGACCGCTAGTCTGCAGATTGATGGACATGCCGATCATGTGACGGCTACATGGTTTGGCATCGCTTATCAGCCGCTCAAGTTCCAGATAGGTATCTTCAGTGATGCCCTGGTCCTGCACGCCGATATCCAGGCGAAACGTGCCCGGTGTTTCTCCGGTCTGCCACCACTCAATAATGCGGATCAGGAATCCGAACGGTTCCACCACCCGCCGCACGGCACTGGTAGTTCCTTTATGCTGATGAATATAAAAAGCATCCTTCACTACATGGCGTTTGACGCTTTCTGTCCAGCCCTCGTCCCAGCGATCCACAGAGAACGCCCAGGCGAGATAAGGCAGGAAGCTGACCGGACAGGTAGCCGGATTCCACAAGTCACGCAGCGGCACCTGCAGATCAGAAATCCCGCTACAGGTTTGCGCCAGTCGGCGCTCCAGTGAAGTTGAACCCGGTGGCAGCAGACTATTCATCCGTTCCTCCGTTGGTTACGCTCCACTGCGTACATGATGCCGCCTGTGTTTTGTTCAGGACCACATCCGCCAGCGGAGAAGCCAGTTCCACACGTTGAACACCCTCAACATGCAGAGCAGCAAAGATGGCGCTACGGCGAATATCCCGACCAAGCCTCGTCTGGCTGGCAATGTACTTCTGCAGACTGGCTTTTGCCGCTGCCATTACCGGCTCTGCTTCCGGCCCCGGATAGAGAAAAATGGTGGCTTCCACGCGGTACGGGATGATTTCTGCGCTGCGAACCGTCAGACGGTCAGCCACCGGGCGGACGTTCTCACTGTTCAGAGCTTTTTCCACCACGTCCAGCAGGTCTTTTTCTGCCGTTCCGTCGCCTTCGCGGCTCAGGACAGTCAGCACCACCTCTGCAGGTGCCGGGCTGGTTGCACTGGCATCCGCCACCCGACCGTCGGCGCTTCGGGCATGAAATTCATAAGCTGCAGTTGGCCCCGCAACAGAAAGCCCTTCAAAGGCTGCAGGCACACGCAGGCGTAACGCTTCATCGCTTTCCATCACAGCTGCAACGGGCGGCACAGCATCATTATCAGCAGGCGTCACCGTCAGGCGTGTCACGTTGTAGTTGGCAGCGAGCTGGTCCAGATCGCTCCCTATGGCATAAGCCACCATCACCGCCTGCGCGGCTTCGTTAATGCGCTGGCGCAGAAGCAACTCACGATAAGCATTCTCCTGCAACAATTTGGTGACGGGTTCAGATTCCAGTTCCAGGGTACGCATCACAGCCTCCTGTTCATCTTTCGGATGAAGCGCCACAAATTCGGCCTTGCGTTCGGCAAGCAGCGTCTCAAAGTCCGGCACATCCGCAATCTGCGGCGCAGGCAACTGCGAAAGGTCAATCACTGCCATTCTCTGCTCCTGTTGATACGGAAAGGGAAACAGGCACACCGTTATTACGCCGCCCGGTCAGCTCCACCACCATTGAACCGTCAAAATTGCTGTTAATGGTGATGGAATCCAGCGTCAGCCGTGGCTCCCAGCGACTCAGCGCCACATACACTGCCGACATGACCTGCAGGCGTAATGCCGGATTTTGTGACTGGTCTATCAGTGCCGACAGCAGAGAACCATATTCCCGACGGGCAATACGGCTACCCTGCGGTGTCAGCAGAATGTCCCGCACCGACTGGCGCAGATGGTCAATATCAGTAATGGCTTTGCCGCTGGTATTATTCATCCCGCTATAAAGCGTCATACCGGACCTCCGGTTGTGTCGCCGCCTTTCAGAACGCCAGTATGCTGATGCGCATCAACCACAATCCCGTTAGAACTCATCGCTCCGCCGCCCTGGGTAACGCCACCATTGATCACCACTTCGCTGTTAATGCGCGTGCGGTCAGCCTCCAGTACAAACTCACTGGTTTTCATGGTGATGTTGTCGGCAGCCTCAATGACCATTGATTTGATGCCCCTGACATACCAGCGCCCGGTGGCGGGTTCGTATTCAAACCAGCCACCGTCAGGATGTTCTGTCACGCAGGCGTCCGCCGACGTCGACGGTGGAGCGAACTGATTCGAATAGACAGCGGGCAACGCAAAGGCGGTTTCAAGATTTCCGCCCAGACTCAGCAGCACCACCTGTTCACCTTCCGTTGGTCGCCACCATGTGCGGGCATTCCCGGCACGCAGCGTCAGCCAGCTGATCCAGTTGGTTTCAAGGTCGCCCGTTTTCACCCGACAAAGCCAGTTTTCCCTGTCCACTTCGGTGACTACCCCTGTGCGGATCAGGTTGGTGATGAGGCGCATGATTTCGGTTAGTTGTGCGTTCATAGGGAAAGGTTGCCATCAGGGGAAGAAAGGCGGCAGTGCTGCAACTTGTATCAGTGCTGATACAAAGATCACCCCGCCAGCCATTGCAGAATCATGTCGCGGGTCATTGCCTCAACATCATCATTTACACCCAGCAGGCGGCGCTCTGCGTAACGGACCTCCGGTCCTTTGCGACTGACGCGATCACGCAGGCCGTAATGGTGAACACGGGCAATACGCTGCACCTTGCCTTCAAACTGTACGCTGGCAGAGTCGGCGCTGGCGGCAGTTTTCAGGTATTTTGTGGTGCGCAGCTTTGCAAACATCTGACGTTTGATGCGCCCCTTCTTGCTGCGTGCTGTTACCCTGCGCGGTTCATAACTGCTGCCATCTGGATTGCGCTGCATCCTGATATTCTGCTGCTGTGTCCGGCGCAGTTCCTGCGCCAGCTGGCGCATCATGCGGCTTCTCGTGGCTGGTTCCAGATTCGCCAGCAAGGCACTCAGCCAGTCGTCCACCTTCTGCAGTTCAGCCACGTTTCACCGTCCACATTTCTTCAGGTTCATCGGGTTCTGCTACAGCTTCAACGCTCGACACACTGCCGTCAGTGCTGACCAGCACACGTTCCGTCAGTTGCAGGTTAAGGCTGATATCACAGACATCGTTGCGCAAAATATCCACATCAAAGGTGAATAGCTTTTCCCGTAACGCCGGGTTATTGATGGCATCGGGCTGGTTATCCCGAAGCCACAGTAAAACCGGGGCCATCAGCAGATTCTGGTCGCCACTGAAATCCTCTATCACCACGTTCAGGGTATAGCGGTACTCCCATGACATGGAGCTGGCCCCCGTGGCAACCAGCGAACCGTTATCCACAAACAGATGCAGTTTGTCCGGGTTATTGCGGACATAAGGCACCGCTTTATTGAGGGCGTGGCGCAGGGATTGTGGTTTGTTCACTGTTTCGCTCCTGACACGCAATAATCATGTCCACTTTGTCTGCACAGACCGCCCAGGCGGCCTCCGTTTCATCCAACAACGCGTTCAGATCACCGTTAGTGCGCGGCGCTGCCTGCTCCAGCCGACACGGTGTCACTCGCGGACAACCACTGACGATAAGCTGCACCTCCGGTGAGTGCCGAACGTTCCCGCAGCCGGATAATGTCAGCAGGCAAAGGAGTATCAGCCCAGCGGCGTAAATCCTCGTTCTCACGTTTCAGTTCCTCGATCCGGTGTTGTCGTTGTCTCAGCAGCGCGCTGGTCTGTTCTGCTTCGGCATAGAGCCGCGCCTGCTCCCGGTTATTGGTTTCAGTCAGAATGGACAGGCTAATAAGCTGGCTGTTGCTCTTTGCCAGTGCCTGGCTTTTGCTCTGCAGCTCGTCTGCCTGCGTACTAATGGTCTGGCTGGCATCAGCCAGCCGCCACGTCTGCCAGCCCAGCGCCGCCAGTAATAACGCCAGCACAACCAGCAGCAACCGGTTCATGCTGCTACCTGTTGCGCCATCTGATTACGGGTGATCCAGAAGGCAATAACGGTCAGCAGATAAAAGACCAGGGTAATAGCCCACCCCGTCCAGGCGAGACTTACGACAATCAGCAATCGCATCACCCAACTGATAAATACGTTTTCTTTTCGGGTAATTGTCTTCAGCAAAGATGCCCTTAACTCCTGCCAAAGCGGGCCATTCTTAATTAACGCAGCCAGTGCTACCGGAATTACCGCCCATGTCAGCAAACAGGCTACCCAAACGCCGGACGCTGCCAGTACCGGAAAAATCCCCTGCGGATAAACCATTGCTGCGATTAACAGCGCCATCCATAACATCAGAAACAGTCCGCTGATTAATTTCTTTTTCATTTCAGTTTGCTCCCTGTAAACACCAGGCCATCTCCCGCGCACGGCGGTTATCCAGCCCCTGATTAAACACACCTTTTACATACACCCAGCGCGGTAACTGTCGGCACGCATCCGCCCAGCGCCGCTGGTTGAGCAATTTCACCAACGTGGAACTGCAGGCATTGCCCGTTCCCACGTTGAAGGCAAACGACACCACCGCGTCATACACCTTCTGCGGCGGCTGTTGCTTCACACACCTTTCCAGCACCCGCTCCACACGTAGCACGTTGGAGATCAGCCCTTCTGCTGCCTGTCGTTCCGTAATGGTTTTGCCGGGAATGACGCCCGACGTATTACCAATGCCGTCGGTCCAGACACCCGCGCTGCACTGATACGGCTGCAGACGACAGCCTTCGTAATCGGCAATCAGTTTCAGTCCCTCCACGGAGGTGTGAAGCTGCTGAAAACCCGGCAGCGTGGCAGCAATAGCCAGCACGGTCCCGACAAGGCAGCGTTTAACGATTGATGGATTCATAATCCTCCCGCGAGATCTGCCCGTCGCGCAGAAGCTGGTAGGCTTTGTGTTTGTAGTACCAGTTGATAGCCAGCATCAGCACACCAATCATCAGGCCGCCCAGCGTTGAGGCATCCTTGATGGACAAATCGCCCAGCCAGGCCAGCACGACGGCGATGCAATACGTGATAAAGGCGCTGATTCGCTCAAGCGTCATAATTCAGTCCCATAGCTGGACGGTCTGCACGGTGGTGGTCGGAATGTCCGGCAGCTCCACCTGCAGCCCGTGAGGTAAAAAGGGGCCGTGTTCGGCAAGCCCCGGATTTGCCTTCAGTACCTGCTCCGTGACACCCTGTGTACGCCCGTAATGACGCCAGCAAAGCGCGTCCACCGTGTCATACTGATGCGCACGTACTTTCATCAGATAAGCTCCACTGTGCAGTGCGGCGCATCCTGCACCCGGCTGACGGCCCAGCGGGCGTCACGCCACAAATCACCGCTGGCTTCTGCCAGTTCTTCACCTCGCTTCACACCGGATGCCGTGGCGTCATAGTCCTGATATCGTTCGTTGAGCATGGCGCGTGCCCAGCAGTAAACCGCGTTGAAATAGTGCTGAATGCGCTCACTTTTCCCGTCCAGCTGTTCTGCCGGAACCTCTGCCAGCGAGGCATACCCCAGCATCTGCTGGCGTCTGCGAAACTCATACAGCTCTGCGTTGACCTCCGAAATTGCCGACAGCGCAACCTGCTTTAAACGCGGCTGCGTCACCGTGCCGTCAGTGCGCATCACGCTGCGAAACTCCGACAGGTCCACATCAGGCCAGAACGGCGTATTTCTGATGATTTCCGCCTGTTCCGGTGCCTGTTCTGGCGCAACAAACTTCATGCTGCTTTCTCCTGAAATAGAGGGCGGTGGACGGGGTTTTGATGTGGCGGTGCCTTTCGCCACCCCGTGCCGCCCGTGCGCGGGGGCACGTTCTGTCAGCGGCTGTCATTGCGCAGTCTGCGCTCCAGCTGCTGTTTGTCTTTTTTCACGCCACAGCGGGGATCGAGCTGTAACGCATGGTTGAGATGATTAAGGGCGGAAGCCGGATTGCTTTCACTCAGGACAGCGCCAATCGCTTTATGCAGACGCGCCCGTGACTGGTCCGGCATATCCAGACCGTCTGTCAGCTCCAGCGTCTGCAGCAACAGATCGGCATCAAAGCCGGTGGCGGCAAGCATTGCGCTCTGCGCTGCATCTGCCATTTCCTCTGCCAGCACGGTCTGCACGTTGCGGTTACCCAGCGGCATCACCCAGCCATGACGCAGGGCATGACGCCCGATATCCAGCGCCCCGGCATAATCTCCGGCATCAATGCGCCACAGCATCACGTACATCAGCACGTCATCCTGTTGAGCGCCTCCGGCAGCCAGGACGCCCTCCGCCCAGGCGGCATATTTCGGCAGCAGCTCCACCTTTATTTCCGCTTTTTTGACCGTGGACTGAACGCCCTTGAGACGGCGGCGGTCTTCCGCCAGTTGCAGCAGCATCAGGTCATAGCCCGACGCGTGGCGAACACTGCCGCCCTCACGGGCGGCCTGTTCAGCCTGAACGCGCAGGCGATGCTGCCGTGCGGGACTCAGGCTCATGGGTTACGCTCCGGTTTCTGCTGCAGCGGCGCTGAAATCGCCAATCTGGATGTTTTCCACCAGTGCAGCGCAGCGGTAGTCCTCAACCACATAGGCTTCGTTAACGGATTCAAAATTTTCAATCCGGTCACGTTTCGGGTTGTCGATAACTGAACGACGGCGAGTGTCTTCCTGCCAGTAGATGGACAGGTTATCCAGACGGGTGATCAGCAATGCATTCGGCGGGAAGAACGGCGCACGCACGGCCTGCAGGCCCCCCATACGTTTCTGGCTGATGATCATATCGGCAGCCAGTTTTTCACTGTTTTCCTGCTCTTTGTTGACCAGCGGGAAATACTTGTCAGACAGCAGTTCACGCCCGCAAATCACCACCAGATCGTCATCGTCCTGGTAGACAACGTCAATAAGCTCATTGACGGCATCCATCACCACGGCGTCCAGGTTGGCATATTCGCCCCCTTTCCCGACTTTCACCGCACCCGGTGTGGTTTCACCGCCCGTGGTGGTGCTGCCCATGACGTGATCCGGTGCATCCTCACGGATTTTCTGTAACCAGCCTTTGTTCACATCCTGCAGCAGCGGGTTTTCGCTACGGTTGGAGGTTTTCGCACGCTTCACGCCGTTAAAGCCGATCATGATGCGGTCCAGTGCCTGACGTTTCACGATGGCGTCACGAATACGCACCTGGAAATCCTGAAACTTCGCCCACAGGTCCAGCTTCGCGTAGGTCAGTACCGTGTCAAAGTTGGTCTGCTCGCATTTGTATTCCACATCGACCATCAGCGTCGGATCGACAGGTTCACGCTCTTTCGCGGTGGTGTCAGTGGTTCCGGCAATGGTGCTGCCAACACCCAACCCCAGCAGCTGACCGGACTGCTCAGTCACTGGCGTGACGTTAATCAGCGTCAGGAAAGCGGCGGACTGCTGGATCTGGTCTTCCAGCGTCTGCTGCACGGACGGCTCCACGGTGAACTTGCTGGACAGCTCTTCAACTGCCACACCGTTCAGACGCGCCAGCTGCTGCAGGTAAGCGTTAAAAGCAAAGCGGGTATTCTTCTTCATCAGGTTTTGTGCTCCATCAGCAATTGGTCAGAGTGTCAGCGGGGGCGTTACCGCCTGTTGCACGCTGGCGGTAGTCCTGGCGGCTGTCTTCTTGACTCAGCTTATTCACCAGTTCGTTAAAGGCGGTCTGCTGTGCCTGCAGGGCAGTCTCCAGCTCAGACAGGCGTTCTTCCTGCTCAGACAGGGATTTTTCGGTGCGCACGCTCAGGTTTTGCTGCTCAGTGGCGACCAGCTCCACGGCCTTATGCACATCAGAGAATCGGGCATCATCGGACTGCTCTTTTTTGGTGAACAGCGCCGTGACGCGGGCAAACAGGGACGGTTTGTCATCCTGGATTTCTTCCAGTTCGATCACCGTTTCCTCTGCAGCGGTAAAGAGATTGGCAGGATTCTGCTTGCGGTTTGCCAGCGGGTTATGGGCTGCACTGGCGCTGAATGTCAGCATTTCCGTACCCAGACTGGCGGGATCATCAGTGGCAGCCAGGCCGACCAGGTAGGCTTTGCCCGTATCAGCAAACTTCGGGCTGACTTCCATAGAGGTGAATAATTTCTGTCCTTTTTTCACCAGTTCCACCAGGGACTCCGTTGGCTCAACGTCGGCATACAGCGCCATCTTGCCTGCCAGCGGGCCTTCCGTGATTTCTTCAGCAAACAGCGCCGTCACCTTGCCGTAGCGGTTAAAGGTGCTGTCCGGCAGATAAGACTTGATGTGCTCAAGGTTAATCAGCGCGGTATACACCGCCGGGTTGTAGCTGGCTGCCATCTGTTCCAGCCATTCACGCTGGATTTCGCGTCCGTCGGTAGTGGCACCTTCCACCCCGATGCGAAAACGCTTTGCTTTCACTGTCATGAGCCGTGCTCCGTTAGAAAAAACTTACTGGAGCCTTATGGTTGCGGTGATCGGGGCAGTGAAACAATGCGCGGTATTTGTACCGACAACCACACAAACCGCAGGCGGAGAAAGCCTTTATTCAAGGCTGTAGGTTTGTGCCATGAACACCACACTGACACCCGCAGATCTCGATCCCCGTCGGCAGGCCATGCTGCTGTACTTTCAGGGATACCGCGTAGCCCGCATTGCTGAAATGCTGGGCGAGAAAGTTGCAACCGTTCACAGCTGGAAAAAACGCGACAAGTGGGGTGACTATGGGCCGCTGGACCAGATGCAGCTCACCACCGCCGCACGCTACTGCCAGCTCATCATGAAGGAGCACAAAGAAGGGAAAGATTTCAAAGAGATTGACCTGCTGGCGCGCCAGTCGGAACGCCACGCGCGGATCGGCAAGTTTAACAATGGCGGCAACGAAGCCGACTTAAACCCTAACGTCGCCAACCGTAACAAAGGCCCGCGCCGTCAGCCGGAAAAGAATGTTTTCACCGATGAGCAGATTGAGAAGCTGGAAGAAATCTTCCATTCCTCCATGTTCAACTACCAGCGCCACTGGTGGGAAGCCGGAAAAACCAACCGCATCCGGAACCTGCTGAAGTCACGCCAGATCGGCGCGACCTTTTACTTTGCCCGTGAAGCCCTGATTGACGCCCTGCTTACCGGACGTAACCAGATTTTCCTTTCCGCCAGCAAGGCACAGGCCCACGTCTTTAAGCAGTACATCATCGACTTCGCCAAAGAAGTGGAGGTGGAGTTGAAAGGCGATCCGATGGTGCTTCCTAACGGGGCCACGCTTTACTTCCTCGGCACCAATGCCCGCACGGCCCAGAGTTATCACGGCAACCTGTATCTGGATGAATATTTCTGGATACCGAAATTCCAGGAGCTGCGCAAAGTGGCTTCCGGTATGGCTATTCACAAAAAATGGCGACAAACCTATTTTTCCACGCCATCCAGCCTGACACACAGTGCTTATCCGTTCTGGTCCGGTGCGCTGTTCAACCGTGGGCGCAACAAGGCCGACAAGGTGGACATCGACCTGTCCCACAGCAATCTGGCCCCCGGTCTGCTGTGCGCAGACGGGCAATACCGCCAGATAGTCACCGTGGAAGATGCGGTGCGCGGCGGCTGTAACCTGTTCGACCTTGACCAGTTGCGCATGGAGTACAGCCCGGACGAATACCAGAACCTGCTGATGTGCGAGTTTGTGGACGATCTCGCGTCCGTGTTCCCGCTCAGCGAGCTGCAGGCGTGCATGGTGGACAGTTGGGAAGTCTGGACCGACTTTCATGCTCTGGCCCTGCGCCCGTTTGGCTGGCGCGAAGTGTGGATCGGTTATGACCCGGCAAAAGGTACGCAAAACGGCGACAGCGCCGGGTGCGTGGTGGTGGCTCCGCCAGCCGTGCCGGGCGGTAAGTTCCGCATTCTTGAGCGTCACCAGTGGCGCGGGATGGACTTCCGTGCCCAGGCGGACGCCATCAAAAAACTGACTGAACAGTACAACGTGACCTATATCGGTATCGACTCGACAGGTGTCGGTCACGGGGTTTATGAGAACGTAAAAGCGTTCTTTCCTGCCGTCCGGGAGTTTGTCTACAACCCCAACGTTAAAAACGCCCTGGTACTCAAGGCCTACGACATTATCAGCCACCGCCGTCTGGAGTTTGACGCCGGGCACACCGACATTGCGCAGTCCTTTATGGCAATCCGTCGCGCCACCACCGCCAGCGGCAACCGCCCAACCTATGAAGCCAGCCGCAGCGAAGAAGCCAGCCATGCCGATCTGGCCTGGGCAACAATGCACGCACTGTTTAACGAACCGCTGCAGGGCGAATCCGCCAATACCAGCAATATTGTGGAGATTTTTTGATGCCCCCAATCCCAACTAACCTCATGACTATCGCGGGACTTCCGGTGGATAGCTCTTTCTTTGCTTACCAGTATGAGTGGAACACTAGCCCAAAGAGTAGAAACCGTGTACTCACAAAAATGCGCCAGGCAGGCGCGAATTTCTTTTTTTCCTATGAAGCCCTGAACGATGCACTGCATACCGGGCGTAACCAGATTTTCCTCTGCTGCAGCACAGCATCTGCCCTGACAGTCAAAACCTATATGTCAGCCTTTATAGATCAGGCCGCAACCTGGACACACCTTGGGAAAATAAAATCAGGTAAAGCGCATCTGGAACTACCTAACGGTGCGGTCATTTATTTTATCGGGCCGAAAAGTCTCGCCGCCGCGCTCCATGGAAACGTCTATGTGTCAGAGTATGCCTGGGCGGACTCCCCGAAAAATATGATTGCGCTCGCCAAAAGCCTGTCCATGCACGCGCGCTATCACGCTACCTACTACACCACCCCAAGCCCCAGCCCGGAAGCATGGCGGGAATACAAGAAGCTGATTGCCCGCAACAGCACAACCAGCATGATTTTTACCGCTGATGACGCTGCAGCATCCGGGGCAACGCTCGCAACCGGAGCCGCGCTCTTTGATGATGAATGGCTTAATGACATGAAAAAAGAGTTATCAGCAGAGGACTGGAAAATGCTGTTTATGTGCGAATGGCCCCAGACTGACAAGGAGCAGGCGGCATGAGCAAACGTAAAAACAAGAATAACCGCGCAGCAGTAGATCACAACCCAAATTCAGGCGGTGCTGCGGCAGAGGCGTTCAGCTTTGGCGACCCGGTGCCGGTGTTAGACCGACGCGAATTGCTGGACTACGTGGAATGCGTGCAGATGGATCGCTGGTATGAACCGCCGGTGAGCTTTGACGGACTGGCGCGGACCTATCGCGCCGCCGTGCATCACAGCTCACCGATTGCCGTTAAGCGTGACATTCTCAGCAGTACCTATATCCCGCACCGCCTGCTCAGCCAGCAGGCTTTTGCCCGTTTCGTCCAGGATTATCTGGTGTTCGGTAACGCCTATCTGGAAAAGCGCACCAACCGGCTCGGCAGCGTTCTCTCGCTGGAGCCAGCACTGGCGAAGTACACACGGCGCGGCGTGGATCTCGACACCTACTGGTTTGTGCAGTATGGCATGACCACGCAGCCCTATGAATTTACGCAGGGCAACATCTTTCATCTGCTGGAACCGGATATTAATCAGGAGATTTACGGGCTGCCCGGCTATCTCTCCGCCATCCCGTCAACCCTGCTCAACGAGTCAGCAACGCTGTTTCGCCGGAAGTATTACATCAACGGCAGCCACGCGGGTTTCATCATGTACATGACCGACGCAGCACAGAATCAGGAGGACGTGAACAATATCCGCCAGGCAATGAAAAGCGCCAAAGGGCCGGGCAACTTCCGCAACCTGTTTATGTATTCGCCCAACGGTAAAAAGGACGGCATCCAGATAATCCCGTTGTCGGAAGTTGCGGCAAAGGATGAATTTCTGAACATCAAGAACGTGAGCCGTGATGACATGATGGCTGCTCACCGCGTGCCGCCGCAGATGATGGGCATCATTCCCAACAATACCGGCGGCTTTGGTGATGTGGAAAAGGCCAGCCGCGTCTTTGTCCGCAACGAGCTGATGCCGCTGCAGAAGCGACTGCAGGAGCTTAACGACTGGCTGGGCGAAGAAGTGATCCGCTTTGAGCCCTACACCTTAGATATTGAAAACTAATACAGAGAGCGCTTTGCAAAGCGCCCTCTAATTTTCATTCAATACTATCTAGACGACTAACATTCATTTTATTGAGAAAGTCTCTATTAAAACCGAAATGATACCAGTTACTAGTATTTCGCTGGGCCTCACCCTCTGTCAGCTTTTGAGCCAAAAGTTTACTGTCATCGATTCCGGTAATAACTGCAATACTCTTGAATCCTCTATGCTGTATTGCTCTTGTAAATAGAGGATATTTCTCATAGTGCCCGGAATACAACAACATTTGCGGGTACCAAAAAATACCGGGATTAATGAAGGATATCATAAGAGCAACAAGATCAGCTTGTTTCAAATCATCGAAAGACACATCATCTCTAGTTGCACTTTGCTTTACTAACTCAGCAACAGGGGAATACAGTCGATAGTTTTCAGGGGACAATTTACTTTGAAGGTAATCAGAGCTTAAATATAACTCACTGTAATTAGCAAACTCCATTCCCGGACTGGTTATATGATCGGGTAGCAAATAAGATGTATGCAGTAATGTATGTACATGCTGGAAAGCTTCAATTTTTATTAAAGCCGCCAAAATATATAAAAACGTTTCATACGCAAAAATCTGATGGGGCAAAAACCATATTTCATTATATGAATTTACATTTTTCGGACGATTTCTAATCGCTAACATTACTTCCATAAACTGTAATAGTGCTTTGGAAAAGTCTTCGCCCTGCGTATCACCCTCAAGTAAAACCCAGTCTGTAATGGCATCCCTAACGGCAATAAGCTCTTTATGAATTTGCAAAACTTCCGCTGCAAAATCTTCAGTAGTTGGGTTTGTTACGACTTGTAGTGAGATACAATAATTTCGGCACACCTCTAAAAATTGCCTTCTGCAATCCTTTAATGTCTGCTTTTGATTTAAGACAGCTGATTTTAAAGTTTGAAATTTTGCATGAATTTCATACGTCGGTTTTGACGTGTCTTGCTCTAAATAAACCGGAGGCTTACCTAATGGTGGCTTAGTAAATTCTGGTTTTCCATAAAGCAACCTGATTAAACGTTCCCAATTATCATTTTCTTTTTCTGGTGTTGAAAAATCAATATAGATTCTAGACTTCAGAAAGATTGGAGTATACGGCTCTCCATTATCTTTGTACTCAAATATTAATGGTATAAATTTGGACTGCGACACGGATGAATATATTTCCTGGGAAATTATCATCGACTCAACACCGACACCATCTTTTCTTAAATCGGCTTTTTCTGAGTATTTTTTATCACAAATGACTAAAACATGCGTAACCGTTTCATCTTGAACCATTCTTTCCATGTAATAATTTTTATCATCCCCTTCTTTCAAGTCATAAATATCTATGACAGTTTCAACTCCATCTGCCGCCAATCGTTCAGCCATATCTTTGATATGTTGCTGATGAGTTTTACTTGACCAACTATAGGATATAAAAACTTTTGGCTGGATCATCCTCTGCCTCCCTTAGGTTTGATGTTTGATTTATATGACAAATATTTTAACAAGTCTAGGGGTTTACCTGTTGCGCGCGCTCGTATCCCCGCCACGCCTGCCCGCTTTATGTAGTGGTTTTCATGCACCTGCATGATCTACGCAAAAGCCCACCAGTTCTGGCGGGCCTTAGCAAAAACGATCCTCAAACGATCATGCGATCTCATGCGGCATAGACATGCACTACAGAGCTAACGCCTCGCAAGGGCTCGTTGTTCAACCTTGCTGACGCCAGAAACAAGTTCAGACGCCAGCAACGTTTCTTAATGCAGCCAGCTGTCGTCTTCCCACACCTTCTGCATAATTTCCATTACCCGCTGCTTATCCTCATCAAGTTTTAAGCCGGTCAACTCGATACCGTTGGCACTGCCTTTGCGAATGCGGATCGCCGTCTTGGGATACAGGGGGCGCAGATTGCGGTAAAGCTCGGATTCAAGGGCGTCCAGGGTAGACTGGCTAATCTTCTGCTCTTTATCGATCATTATTTCAATGCGCATAAAAGTCACCTCAGCTGATGACATCCATTGAGCGGTTGTATTCGTGAGTTCTGATTTTTGCCATGAGTTCATCTGTCAGTTCAGAAACCCACTGCAAAGCCAGCCCCTTCTCTTCATCACTACACTCACTAGCCGCTACAAGCTTAAGAAAAAAATCAATGCGCTGGAGCTTCAAAGACTCCAAAAAATAGTCCTGCATCTTTCCTCCTATGACACCACAAGCAACACTGTATGCATAGCCACTGTTTATATTTACAGTATATAATAATCTTACTGATATAAAACGTTTTTTTACGTTCATCAGCCTGATATGCCTGGTATTATTAAGAGCACGAATTGTTAACCCGCGTAATTAATACAGGTTTCGCCACTTATCATCTTCCTGCAAACGCTGGTTCCGACAGAAGATACGCAGGCCTGCTCCTGACGGAATACTGCCACCGCGAAGGAGCAGATCGACCTCTTTCTCGCTGCCATCAAATCCTCTTGACTTCAGTTCATAGACGAGCTGCTGTCGCTGATGGTCTGTAATTCGCTGTTTGTAGTCTTTACGCCGTTTCGGTTTCACCAGGCGTAACCTTGCAGCCAGTTCCCGGCGCTCTTTTTTGCTCATACTGTGCAGGTAATCGTGCAACTCCTTGTCATCCATGCGGGTAATGTCCGTCCTGGTATCCCCATCAGCTGATTTGTCTTTCCCTTGTTGGTTCAAATTTTCAGCAAGGGGACAGTTATTGCCACGAGTCCAAGGGGCGCAAGCGCCCTGGTCGGCTGCCGCCTCCTGAACGTCAACGGCCTTACGAACCATTTTCCACTTCACGGCATGAGTGCAGATCTTGCCCTCTGCAATAGGTGACCAGATGCCATAAATACGAATGCCGTGATCGCCATAGGCGGTCGGCTCTTCGTTGATTTCATAAGCAGTTCTGATGAGGTGATATTTACGGGGAACCAGTACGCCGCCCTGCTTCATGATGTAGGTGGCAAAACAACCAGCATCAGCAGCAGCCAGGATTGCATCAAGGCGCGGGTTATCCAGTACCGGCGCACCTGCTTTTTTGTCACCCTGTTGCCTTGCCGCCTGACCAGCCAGCAATCGCAGTTCACGGTAAGCCTGACGCCCCGGAATGCCAAAGAAGCGGAATTGCTGAACACGATGCAGAGACGCCCAGGCATTCACGTATTCAGCGTTATCACGCAGGGATTTACCCGTTTCCTTGCTGATCTCGCCAGCCAGACCACGCCCGTCAATGTTCTTACTGATATATTTCGCGATGTAGCTTGTCGGCGTTCCTTTGCGCGGGTTAATCAACTCAGACTTAAAGCGTGGTCCCGTGTTATTCCCCAGCTCCTCGCGGTCTTCACGAATGGCAAACTTACGCAACAAAGCAGTAATGGCGCGGCGATCTTTTTTGCGCATAAAACACAACAGGTGCCAGTGAACTGTACCGTCATGATGCGGCTCAGCCACCCGCACGCCATACCAGCGCAATCCGGCTTTGTGCATCGCCTTACGAAATGCAGCAAACATGCCAACCAGATAATCACTGCTTTGTCTTACCGTCGCATTTGTCCAGGTCGGGTTGGGCCTGCCGTTATTTAGCGTGGAATGGAAACGTGACGGACAGGTGATGGTGTAGAAAACGGCGCAGTCACCGCGCATTTCCGCGATAAGCTCCAGGCCTTTAACACAGGCCATCATCTCATTGCGGCGATGCGCAGGGTTGCTGCTGCTGGCGTTTACCACATCCTCCATGTCCAGCGTGTCGCCGTCTTCGTTCACCAGTTCATGAGAACGGAAAAACTCCAGCGACTTACGGCGCTGCTCACGTTTATGCATCACGGCTTCATAGCTGACATAGGGAGATGCTTTTTTGCTGACCAGACAGACAGCACGCAACTGCTCTTCCCGCCATTCGCAACGCATCTTCCATAATTTCCGATACCACCAGTCGGCGCACAGCATACGCGCCAGCGAACCCGGAATGAGTTCATAGGGCACAGGTTTGCGGCGGTTTCTTTTCCGGCGGAGTTGCTCAAACGCAGGCGGTATGACATCCAGTCGCAGGGTTTCTGCTGCCACCTTTTCCCATGTCTTGCGGATTTCTTCCGGCTTAACATCATCGGAGGCGTACAAATCACCACAAGCGGCATCAAGACACATGCTCATATGCGCAGCGACAAGGGTGGACAGGCGTTTCACCTGATCCTGACTCATTTCAGGCAGGCTCAGCAGACCGTCCAGCCCTTCATGGCTTGCCATAAAACGAAAAGATGCAGATAGCTGGCTGTCGCGTACATGCTCCAGTCGTTCCAGGCATGGCTTAATCGTCTCACGCAAATAGCGGGAATAAGCCTTTGGCCTGCCCAGGTTGCTGAAGTATTTAATACGTTGCATCAGCGGCTTGCTGATATGGGAAGGCTGGGCGTTGACATCCGCCAGAATGACCATGTCTGGATTAAAACGCTGCTGCTCATGCGCCAGCTTTGCCCGGCTAATTAGCTTATCCTGCTCCATTTCGCGCTGGACAGGATCACGGGATTCATTAAAGAAATAACGCTCCCAGACCTGATCACTCAGTGCCTCGCGGCGCAGTTGTTCCTGCTCGTTATCGGCAGCGTACAGAGTGATCAGGTTTGAAAGCGCAGAAACCGGCGCAACTTCCGCCGGGTCCAGATAAGGGTTAATGGCCTTTTTCGGGCTGTTCCATGAGAATGCTGCGGCAGCCTCGTTAAAGCCGCAGCAGTTGTTCATATCGGCATGGCTCATGCACGTACTCCGTACACGGCAGAACTGTCCACGCCACGCGAATAATCAAATCCCACCCAGCAGCGCGGCCCGGAAACAGCAATGATTTCTGTTGCTGATTTACCCTCTCCAGCTGCCACACCGATGTTGCGTTTTGCCTTGATGTAGTGGTGAGTAAAATTGCGATACAGCGAACGGATCAGGGATGTGTCACTGTTAGAAACAATGACCGGATGTCCTTCTGATGACCGATGTTCAAGAACGGATGCCAGGTGATACTGGTCATCTTCAGTGAAGCCGTCAGTGTGATAACCGGAAAACGTGCCGTCATACGGCGGATCGCAATACACCACATCCCCCGCCTTCAACATCGCCAGCGTTTCATCAAAGCTGGCGCAGATAAACGTTGCCCGCTGGGCTTTTTCTGCAAATGCGCGAATTTCTTTTTCAGGGAAATACGGATTTTTATAATTACCGTAGGGAATGTTGAAATGCCCGCTCTTGTTATAGCGACATAAACCACGGTAACCGTGACGATTGAGATACAGGAAATATACCGCTTTCATGAAATCAGTAATTTCAGTGGAGTAATTAAACTCCTGCCTTATGTTGTAATAAGCCACCTCCCTGTTTGCGATCTCAAATAAAACTCTGGCGCGAGATATAAACGATTCACAATCAGCGGCAACCTTTTTATAGAGGTTGATTAAATCAGGATTAATATCCGCAACCAGATAGCTGGGGTAATCCGTCTCCATCATCACAGCACAGGAACCCGCGAAAGGTTCAACCAGTCGCGGGCCAGCAGGAAGGTGTTTTTTCAGTTCGGACATAATGGCGGTTTTATTTCCCGCCCATTTCAGGATGGTGCTCATACAGCACCTCCGTTGTAATGTTTGCCTTTCAGCTCTGCGATTTCCTGACAGGTAATGCAAAGCTGCACACCTGGAATGGCGCGGCGGCGTGCTGGCGGAATTGGCGCTTCACACTCAATGCAAAGCACGCGGGACACGCCCGGCGTTTTGGCACGGGCAGCACGAATATGGCGCTGGCGTTCTTCTTCAACGCGCTGCTGTACAAGATCCATTGCATCAGCCATTAGTGGATCTCCTGCGCTTCGTTCTGGATTGCTTCAGCAGTTACACGCAGTAGTTCTGCTGCTTCGACGTGGTTTAGCTGGCGGGATGTGATATGACACGCCAGGCTATCAAGGCGAGCTGCCATTGCTTCAGCCCTTGCCCGGCGTTCTTCCAGACGAGCCTCTGTCAGTAAAATATTAAGCCCTGCATCATCCGGTCCGGTTTTAGTCGTGAGGGTTTCAATATTACGCATAATCAATTCTCCTGAATTTAGATAAAGGGATACCCGGCGGGTTTACGCCATTAATTTCATTAGTTGGTTAATTCGGCATGGTTAGCCGTCTGGGAAATAAGCTCACCACTGCACGAAAATGATTCATTGCTTTAATCAACTCCCGCTTTTCGTCAGTGGTCAGCTCATTAATGCTGATGCTATGACGTTCAGCTGGAATTTTTGCCATAAAGAATATAGCAGCCAGTGCCCGTTTATTTTGTTCGTTATTGATATCCCGTGGATCACGCATATCTTTAATAAACCGCTCAAGCTCTGACTCAATATTCAGGCCAAATACTTTCGCCCTTAACTCCGCAATATGGTTAAGTCCATTCAGGCGTTCACCGGGGCTTAATGGAACAGTCGCCGCAGCGCCTTCAATAGCCATTTGTTCCCCCGTTTTTTCGTAGATAGTTCTGCCAGCAATTCATCTTGTGAACGGCACGGATGCCAGCGTTTACCATCCTCCCCCATGATCCAGCCGTGACCGTAGTGCATTGCCGGGCTTTGTTTTACCAGCAGCGATGCAAATGATGGTTCTTTCGTCAGCATAAGCACCTCACAGCAAACCGAATGACGCACCGAGGCCAGTTACAGTATCAACTGCACTTGCCATCGCAGGATTAGCCTGTAAACGGGCCTGCAATGAAACAGCCGCCAGCGCCATCAGTCGTGTTACAGAGTTAATGCTGCTGATAGCATCACGACGACCTGCACTGGTTTTTACATCGCCAGATACCGCACCTGCAGCAACACGCCCGATCTCTGCAGTTGCACTCATGACGTAATGCGGCAGTTTCTCTTTTGCCACCTCATTAATCGGAACACATGGCAGACAATGAATCTGTGCCAGAAAACCGTCTACCAACGTTGAATCTTCAGTCAGATCGGTAAGCAACCAGATTTCTGGTGCGGTGAGCTGATGCGGTTGATCTGGATTGAGTTTGTTTCGCAGTGTCTGAACATTCATTCCTGCACGTTCTGCCAGCTTTGCCATATTGTGACGTAGTGCAAAAGCTCTACAGGCTTCATCAAAATGCGGATGTTTGGAAATCTTGTAATCAAACATGCTGCCCCCTTAGAAAGTTCTCATAATTGAACTTAGTCACCAACGATGACATTAAAGTTGAAATTGGATTGGCCCATGTTTTTCCTGACTTGTTCCTTTTTGTACTCAAGGTAACGTATACATACTCTGTCTTTCGGTTTTTCTTTTCTTTCCAAGAAGTTAGCGAGTTTACCATTATGAATCATTTGATATACCGAACCGCGAGAGCGGCCTTCCCATTCCGCGAACTCAGCTGGTGTCGCCATCACTTTTGGTACACGAATTGAAATGTCGTTGCTCATAGTGCAGTATCTCTCGATTAAGGTTTGGTTTACGTCGTTTTATCTTGTTTTATTTGATTCAATATTTGATACACCAAGATACTACGATCCAATATTTGATACGTCAACAGGATTGAAAAATGATACAAGTAAAAGCTGGCGAGAATACAGGGGGAAGAGAGGCTATCCATAGGCTAATGGCAGCCTATGATTTCAAGTCCAGACAGCAACTTTGCGATCACTTGGGCGCATCAAAAAGCACTATGGCAAACAGATACTTAAGAGATAGTTTTCCTGCAGAATGGGTGATTCAGTGCGCTTTGGAAACAGGAGTTTCTTTACTGTGGCTAACTACCGGACAGGGCGATCCAGGTTCAAACATTGACCCTAAAAAAAATATCAATTCCGTGAACTCTAGCAAAGTTAAACCTCTTTCGGAGCTTGTATCTCCTGAAATTGACAAGGCAACTCTCAACGGAGGTTTGCTGATCGATGCTGGAAAAGCAATCATTGATAGCAGCATACTCCCCTCAGACTCAAGCAACCTGCTGCTGGTGACTACTTCTGGTGATTCTTATTTAATAGATCGCAACCAAACACCACCAGTAAATGGTACGTGGTTAGTGGACATCGACGGGATAAAAAGCATTGTAAAATTGACACGACTCCCGGGAAACAGATTAGTAGTGCATCAGGATGATTCATCGTTTGAGTGCGAACTGGATGACATTGAGGTAATAGGCCGCGCACTGAAAATCATTAAGAGCCTTTGATATGACCATCAGAAAACAGCCGAACGGAAAGTGGTTATGTGAATGCTACCCAAACGGGCGAGATGGCAAACGCGTACGCAAACAATTTGCGACGAAAGGCGAAGCCATTGCGTTTGAGAATTTCACCATGGACGAGGTAAACAAGAAACCTTGGCTGGGAGAAAAGGAAGATCGGCGACACCTATCAGAATTAATTGAGCTGTGGTATTCCCTGTATGGTCAAACACTCGCAGACCCCAAGCGACTCATGGCGAAACTTGGAATTATCTGTAATGGTCTGGGCGATCCCATCGCTTCAGAGCTGACTGCCGGTGACTTTACGAAATACCGCGAAGCACGGCTAAAAGGTGAAGTGCGAAATGAAGATGGCACGCTGATGTCGCCCGTTAAGCCCCGCACGGTAAACCTTGAACAGCGCAATCTATCATCTGTGTTCGGTACATTAAAAAAACTAGGACACTGGTCAGCACCAAACCCGCTGGCAGGACTTCCGACCTTCAAAATTGCCGAAGGTGAGCTGGCTTTTCTTTCCACGGACGAAATCAAGCGCCTGTTGGCGGCATGTGCTGAATCTCAAAGCCCTAGCTTACTAATGATTGCAAAAATATGCCTGGCTACTGGCGCACGGTGGAGTGAAGCCGAAAATCTGCAGGGCCATCAAATATCGAAATACCGAATTACTTATACAAAAACAAAAGGCAAGAAAAACCGTACTGTGCCGATATCTCAGGATCTGTATGATGAACTCCCCAAAAACAGAGGAAAGTTATTCACGCCATGCAGAAAAGCCTTTGAGCGGGCAGTAAAGCGGGCCGGTATTGACCTACCGGAGGGCCAATGCACCCACGTGCTTCGCCATACATTCGCCAGTCACTTTATGATGAACGGCGGAAACATACTGGTACTGCGTGATATTTTGGGTCATGCCGATATAAAAATGACCATGATTTACGCCCACTTTTCGCCCGATCACCTTGAAGACGCGGTGACTAAAAATCCTCTTTATAATTTGTAGTGGAGACCTATTGTGATTCAAAAATTAGATATTCAATCTGATGCGGTTGCAAAGTTAAGAATGGATGCTATTCGTTCAGAAATCCAAGGTTATTCCCCTGATTTATTTATCGAATTCTGTATGCAATATAACTTACAAAAATTTGAAGATAATATCCACATGTTACGACACATGCCTTGGATTGTTAATTTATGTCTAAAGTGGTCTGCGTCAGTAACTGGCAAGAATAAAAAATTCAAAATCCTCGATAAAAATCAAGCAATAAAACTCTTCCAAAAAACTTATGAAACCTTGAACATTATTCCTATCGGTCTTGAGAGGAAGAATGGCATGCATTTCTTCATTAGAAATAATCTATACCAACAAGGAATCTACCAGAAAATTGACGCTCTAAACACAATTAGCAGACAAGTCTTTCTATTTTCAGAACTTGAAAAAAACCATAAAATAAAGACAAGTTTTTTTACTATCACGAATGTATCTATCGAAGACTTTCTTAAGCTATCTTACATATTAATAACTCACATAACAGAAGAGCATCCCGTGAGAAAAATGAATGTAGATACATTTACTATATTATTTGACATCATTCCTAGAAATACCATTGAGAAATTTCTTGATGCAATATCAATAAATTACAATGAACTATCTACATTTTGCAAATCAAAAACCTATGATAAACCTTTGCTTGAATACTACTCATCATCACCTTTTCTTGAAAAACCATTAATAAAAAAAGGTTCAGAGTATTTTCAGATACACACACAACTGACTTCAACAAGCATACAGACGTTCATATATGATCTTTTAAGAAGAACTGATGCCGAGAAGTTCATGGATAGCTTTGGAAATGTATTTGAAAATGCACTGGAATTAATACTAAAAGAAAGCGAAATTGATTTTCATAACGAAAAATACCTTAAAGAACGACTACCTAAAGATAATAAAGTAGTTGATTATTTCATTCCACATACTGAGGCAAATATTTTCATTGATGCTAAAGGCGTTGAGATACACCAAAAAGGCATGGTAACATTACGCCCTGAGGATATTGCAGGAAAAATAAAGAAATCGGTATTAAAAGCAATCGAACAATCTCACGAAGTTAATCGAGAAATATACTCTAATGAGCGAATAATAGCTCCATTCAGGGCTAACTCATATATCATTTGCATTACATATAAAAACCTTTTCTTAGGCAATGGTAGTATCCTAGCTAATACTTATGCTAAAGATGAGATGAATAAGATATATGACAAGTTTAAACATAACTATCATATCCCTACAGAGAATATTTTTTGTCTATCATTTGAAGAGTTTGAATATCTCATTGCATCATGCAAAAGGTTTAAAATTCCGCCTCATGAAGTCTTGCAATCTGCAGTTGAAAAGAACAAAAAACCATCAAGTGCTGCTTTCCTATTTTGCCACCATAGAGAAGACTATTTTGATAGAGTAGTCAATTCAGTCATAGTCAATGAGGCAGGCATTAAAATGGTAGATTCTATTATCAATAAATTAAAGCCTGAATAAGTCTCCCAAGCAAAACCAGTGGCGGCATTTTGGCGGCAGAGCATTAAAAATGCGTAAAACAGACAAACACAAAATAATACTAACACACTGATTTTAAACATAAGTTCATGTTTTTGTTATAGTAAAAATGGTATGTAGGAATTTCGGACGCGGGTTCAACTCCCGCCAGCTCCACCAAAATTCTCCATCGGTGATTACCAGAGTCATCCGATGAAGTCCTAAGAGCCCGCACGGCGCAAGCCCTGCGGGCTTTTTTGTGCCCTCAATTTGTCCCGCGAAGTCCGAAGAGAACTAATTA
>OIES01000154.1_pt1 | contig 35999 bp, 26 predicted proteins | sample 1581811 | NCBI WGS metagenome assembly OIES01 (sample SAMN03281021, study PRJEB24777) | human gut metagenome | isolation source: fecal sample PR177 from 1 month old male Malay infant, vaginal delivered... | reverse complement strand
GAAAGTGGGCTTGCTTAGAATACAAAAAAGAGGTATATTAGATTCACAAGTCATTGCCTGATAATTTATCAGAGCATCATTGGTGAACTCTACCCTATTGATTCCGAAGATATATTTACACTGTCAACGTGGACTGAAACAACTTGACACCCAATAGGAATTGTAATAAAATTAACGATAAGGAGTATATAGATTAGAGGATAAAGGAGAAAATATTATGTTAACAAAAACACTTACTGTTGTAAACCCATCCGGACTTCATTTAAGACCAGCGGGAGTTCTTTCCCAGACAGCCATGAAGTTTAAATGCGACATCATCATCGAGTGCGGTGAGAAGAGAATTGTTGCAAAGAGCGTATTAAATGTTATGGCAGCAGGCATCAAGTGCGGTACAGAGATCAACTTAATCTGTGACGGTGAGGATGAAGAAGAGGCTATGAAGAGCATGAGCGAAGCGATCGAAAGCGGACTCGGCGAGATGTAATGGACAAGTACAACATTGTATAAATAACTGAGTAATCGTGCCTGATATCTGCGTTAGGTGTGCGTCTGCGAAGCGACGGCGTAGTGGACCTACGGCTAGCTTCGCAGGCGTGCTCCTGGCGTAGATAGCGGGTACGATTACTCGGGGATTTAAGCAATGTTGTACTTGTTTCAATAAGTGAATGATATGCAGAAGCTGGCGGAAAGGAAGTGATTCTTTTCCGCCAATTTATGTTATAGTTCTGACGAGGGATAGCGGAAGGGACATGGCAAAATTAATCATAATCAGAGGCAATTCGGGAAGCGGAAAAACGACTGTGGCCAGGGCGCTGCAGCGCAGATTTGGAGATCACAGCATGCTTATTTCCCAGGACATGGTCCGCCGGGAAATTCTTCATGTAAAGGGCGAAAAGAATACGCTGGCTCTGCCGCTTATGCAGGAACTCCTGGCATATGGCCGAGAACACTGTGAGATAACGATTCTGGAGGGAATCTTAAGTTCCCAGCGGTATGAGCCGTTGTTCGATTCTGCAAAGATGCTGTTTGGAGACGAGGTTTTTGCCTACTACTATGACCTGCCTTTTGAGGTTACCCTGTTACGCCATCAGACGAAGGGCAGCAGGGAAGAATTTGGGGAAAGCGACATGCGTGCCTGGTGGAGAGAGAAAGATTACCTGAAAAATATATCAGAAAATGCATTGACGGCGGAAATGAGCCTGGAGGAAACGATCGAGCGGATTTATCGCGATGTGACGATGGCTTGAGGCGACGTAATTTCAGTAAATTGAGAAATATTGGATGAGGATCAATCTCATGCAAAAATACCGCTGAATTGTTAAGTAAACACAGGATTAAGAACAAAAATGAGACAAATAAAAGGCCCATACACATAAATTGTCAAATAAACTGACAACTCCTGTGAAAAAAGGGGTTTACAAATGGAAACGGATGTAGTATTATCTAAAAAAGTTGAAGCATAGGCAGAGGCTGGCAGAAGCCGGAGATGCCATGGTAATAAAATAGTATTATAAATATGGAACACAGGCCCGACGACGAGCATAGAAAGCCGCGGGTCTGTGTTTTTTTACAGCCAGAAAGGAATAAAATTATGGTAAAAAATTCAAAATCCCCCACACCAAGGAAAACGCCGGAATTATATGATTCCAGGTTTGAGCATGACAACTGCGGAATCGGAGCAGTTGCCAACATGAAAGGCGTAAAGAGCCATAAGACGGTGGAGCAGGCCCTTCATATCGTCGAGAATCTGGAGCACCGCGCCGGTAAGGACGCGGAAGGAAAGACAGGCGACGGAGTCGGCATCATGCTCCAGATTTCACACAAATTCTTTAGGAAGGTGACGAAATCCCTCGGTATTGAGATTGGAGGCGAGAGAGAATATGGAGTCGGCATGTTCTTCTTCCCCCAGGATGAGCTTGCCAGAAACCAGGCGAAGAAGATGTTTGAAATCATTGTAAAGAAGGAGGGTCTGGAGTTTCTGGGCTGGAGAGATGTGGAGACGCATCCGGAGCTGATCGGAGAGAGGGCGGTGGAATGTATGCCCTGTATCGCCCAGGGCTTCGTGAAGAAGCCGGCCGACACGGAAAAGGGACTGGATTTTGACCGGAAGCTTTACGTGTCACGCCGCGTATTTGAGCAGAGCAACGACAATACATACGTGGTATCGCTGAGCAGCCGTACGATCGTATACAAGGGAATGTTCCTGGTGAAGGAGCTGCGCAGATTTTTCCCTGACTTACAGGATAAGGACTACGAGTCGGCCATTGCCGTGGTACACTCCCGGTTCAGCACCAACACGAATCCAAGCTGGATGAGAGCGCATCCCAACCGCCTCATCGTTCACAACGGAGAGATCAACACCATCCGCGGTAATGTGGATAAGATGATGGCGCGGGAAGAAACCATGGAATCGAAGTATTTTAAGTACGATATGCACAAGGTGCTTCCGATCATCAATCAGGAAGGCTCCGATTCTGCCATGCTGGACAATGCTCTGGAATTTATGGTGATGAGCGGTATGGAGCTCCCTCTGGCTGTCATGGTGACGATCCCGGCTCCATGGGCCCATGATAAATCCATGCCTCAGGAGATCAAGGATTTTTACAGCTACTACGCGACTATGATGGAACCGTGGGACGGCCCGGCCTCCATCGTATTTTCCGACGGCGACCTCGTCGGCGCGGTTTTAGACAGAAATGGGCTGCGGCCTTCCAGATATTACATCACGGATGACGATCAGATGATCCTGGCCTCAGAGGTGGGAGCCATCGACACAGAGCAGAATCACGTAGTGAGAAAGGAACGTCTCCGTCCCGGGAAAATGCTCCTGATCGACACGGTAAAAGGATGCCTTGTGTCAGACAGTGAACTAAAAGAGATGTATGCGTCTAGACAGCCCTACGGCGAATGGCTGGATTCCAACTTAATCGAACTGAAAGATTTACCGATTCCCAACAAGGGAGTTGCGGGCATGAGCGCGGAGCAGCGCTCCAGGCTCCAGAAAGCCTATGGCTACACCTACGAGGAGTACAAGACGATGATTCTTCCCATGGCCTTAAACGGGGCTGAGGCGGTATCCGCTATGGGAGCCGACAGTCCGCTGGCAGTCTTAAGCAGAAAGCATCAGCCGTTGTTTAATTACTTTAAGCAGATGTTTGCGCAGGTGACAAACCCGCCGATCGACGCCATCAGAGAGGAGATCGTAACTTCGACTGCCGTGTATGTCGGTGAAGAGGGAAATATTCTGGAGGAAACAGCGGAGAACTGCAAGATTTTAAAGGTTAACAATCCAATTTTAACGTGTACGGACTTGATGAAGATCAAATACATGAAGAGGCCCGGTTTCCAGGTGGAGGTCATTCCGATCACATATTATAAGAATACTTCTCTGGAAAAGGCAATCGACAGGCTGTTTCTGGAGGTGGACCGGGCACACCGGGACGGAGCGAATATTATCATCCTTTCCGACCGTGACATCGATGAGAACCACGTGCCGATTCCTTCGCTTCTGGCGGTATCCGCTCTGCAGCAGCATCTGGTGAAGACGAAGAAGCGCACCTCTGTGGCTCTGATCCTGGAGAGCGGAGAACCCAGAGAGGTACACCATTTCGCCGCGCTGCTGGGATATGGAGCCTGCGCGGTCAACCCATATCTGGCGCAGGAATCCATCCGGGCGCTGATTGAAAGCGGGATGCTTTATAAGGACTATTACGCAGCGGTGGAAGACTATAACAGCGCGGTGCTCCATGGAATCGTTAAGATTGCCTCCAAGATGGGTATTTCCACGATCCAGTCGTATCAGGGAGCGCAGATCTTCGAGGCCATCGGCATTTCAAAGAGCGTGGTGGAAAAGTATTTTACCGATACGGTGAGCCGGATCGGAGGCATTACGCTGGACGATATCGCAAATGATGTGGATACGCTTCACTCCATGGCCTTCGATCCCCTCGGTCTCGATGTGGATTTAACTCTGGAGAGCGTCGGAAGCCACAAGGCCAGGGCTGGACAGGAAGAACATCTCTATAATCCGCTGACCATCCACCTGCTCCAGGAGGCGGCCAGAACGGGAAGCTATGAGACGTTTAAGCAGTATACACATGCGCTGAATGAAGAAGGCCAGATGGTGAATTTAAGGAGCCTGATCGACTTCGATTATACGAAGCGGAAGGCGGTTCCTATCGACGAGGTGGAAAGCGTGGAATCCATTGTGAAACGGTTTAAGACAGGGGCCATGTCCTACGGCTCCATCTCCGGGGAAGCTCATGAGACGCTGGCTGTCGCCATGAACCGGATCCACGGCAAATCCAACAGCGGAGAGGGCGGGGAAAGTCTGGAGCGTCTGACTCCCGGAGCCGACGGGCTGAACCGGTGCTCCGCAATCAAGCAGGTGGCCTCCGGGCGGTTCGGCGTTACCTCGCGCTACCTGGTGAGCGCCAAAGAGATACAGATCAAGATGGCCCAGGGAGCGAAGCCCGGGGAGGGCGGCCAGCTTCCAGGAGGCAAGGTATATCCGTGGGTGGCAAAGACGCGGCATTCCACAACGGGCGTTGGTCTGATATCGCCGCCGCCTCACCACGATATCTACTCCATCGAGGACCTGGCACAGCTGATCTATGACTTGAAAAATTCCAATACAGAGGCCAGAATCTCGGTGAAGCTGGTATCCGAGGCTGGAGTCGGTACCGTCGCGGCAGGTGTCGCCAAGGCGGGAGCACAGGTGATCCTGATCTCCTCCTTTGACGGCGGTACGGGGGCGGCGCCGAGAAATTCCATCTACAATGCAGGGCTTCCATGGGAGCTGGGGGTGGCGGAAGCACACCAGACCCTGATTATGAACGGCCTCCGCGACAAGGTGATCCTGGAGACTGACGGCAAGCTGATGACAGGCCGTGATGTGGCAATTGCCTGTATGCTGGGCGCGGAGGAGTTCGGATTTGCGACGGCTCCCCTTGTAACCATGGGATGCGTGATGATGCGGGTCTGCAATCTGGATACGTGCCCGGTGGGGATTGCGACGCAGAATCCGGAGCTTCGGAAGCGTTTTAAGGGGAAACCGGAATACGTGGTCAATTTCATGTATTTCATTGCACAGGAGCTGCGGGAATATATGGCGAAGCTTGGAATCCGCACGGTGGATGAACTGGTGGGACGTACCGATCTGTTGAAAAAGAAGGAGCATATTTCTTCGAAAAGGGCGGATAAGGTGGATCTCTCAGCTATTCTTGGCAATCCGTATGCCGATAAAAAGCTGGCCGGCTATAACCACAAATCGGTCTACGACTTCGAACTGGGAAAGACCATCGATGAAAAGATCCTGCTGAAGAAATTGAGACCGGCATTGGTAAACGGGCAGAAGAAGAGCATTCAGATCGATGTTTCCAACACGGACCGTGCGCTGGGAACCATATTTGGATCCGAGATCACGAGACTGTACCCGGAGGGACTTCCGGAGGACACGTATACCGTAAACTGCACGGGAAGCGGCGGCCAGAGCTTTGGTGCATTTATCCCGAAAGGGCTTACGCTGGAGCTGGTGGGAGACAGCAACGATTACTTCGGAAAGGGTTTGTCCGGAGGAAAGCTGGTGGTCTATCCGCCGAAGGGCGTGACTTTTAAAGCCGAGGAAAACATCATTATCGGCAATGTGGCCCTTTACGGGGCGACCAGTGGTAAGGCGTTTATCTGCGGCGTGGCCGGTGAACGGTTCTGCGTGAGAAATTCCGGTGCTACCGCGGTGGTGGAAGGCGTGGGAGACCACGGATGCGAGTATATGACCGGAGGCCGTGTCGTTCTGCTGGGACCGACTGGAAAGAATTTTGCGGCGGGCATGAGCGGCGGAATCGCCTATGTTCTGGACGAGAAACGGGATTTGTATAAGAGACTGAATAAAGAGATGGTTTCCTTTGAGGAAGTGACGAATAAATACGATGTTCTGGAGCTGAAGGAAATGATAAAGGAACATGTGGCTTACACCAATTCGGAAAGAGGAAAAGAGATTCTCGACAACTTTGGTGAGTATCTGCCGAAATTCAAGAAGATCATGCCTCACGATTACCGCCGTATGATGAACACTATCGTCCAGATGGAGGAGAAAGGCTTAAGCAGCGAACAGGCACAGATTGAAGCATTTTATGCGAATACGAAGAAGTAAGCCGCGAGGAGGAAAAGCATGGGAAAGCCAACAGGATTTTTAGAATATGACAGAGAGACAGGAAGGGCGGCAGATCCCAAAAGCCGGATTAAGCATTATGACGAATTCCACCTTCCGCTCTCGGAAAAAGAACAGAAATGCCAGGGGGCCCGCTGTATGGACTGCGGCGTGCCGTTCTGCCAGTCGGGAATGATGATGGGGGGAATGGTTTCAGGCTGCCCCTTAAACAATCTGATCCCGGAGTGGAACGATCTGGTCTATACAGGAACATGGGAACAGGCCTATAACCGCTTAAAAAAGACCAACAGTTTTCCGGAGTTCACCTCCCGGGTATGCCCCGCGCCATGTGAGGCGGCCTGTACCTGCGGATTAAACGGAACTCCGGTCGCAATCAAGGAAAATGAGGGAGCCATTATACGGCGGGCCTATGAGACGGGGATTGCCGGCCCGAACCCGCCGAAGATCAGAACCGGGAAACGGGTGGCAGTCATCGGCTCCGGCCCGGCCGGTTTAGCGGCCGCGGACCAGTTAAATAAGCGGGGCCACAGCGTGACGGTTTTCGAGCGGGAAGACCGCGTCGGAGGCCTGCTGATGTACGGCATCCCCAATATGAAGCTGGAAAAATGGGTGATCGACCGCAAGGTGGATGTAATGAAAGAGGAAGGAATCTCATTTGTCACGGGAGCTGATGTGGGGAAGAACCACAAGGCAAAGGACATCTTAAAGGATTTTGACCGCGTGATACTGGCCTGCGGCGCGTCTAATCCCCGCGACATTCAGGTGCCGGGAAGAGATTCGGAGGGAATTTATTTTGCAGTGGATTTCCTTAAATCCACTACGAAGAGCCTGCTGAATTCCAACTTAAAGGATCAGTCGTACCTGTCAGCCAAAGGAAAGCACGTGATCGTTATCGGAGGCGGCGATACGGGAAATGACTGTGTGGGAACCGCCATACGCCATGGCTGCGCATCGGTTCTTCAGCTGGAAATGATGCCGAAGCTTCCGGATAAGAGAACGCCCGACAACAGCTGGCCGGAATGGCCCCGTGTCGCAAAGACGGATTACGGCCAGGAGGAGGCCATCGCCGTGTTTGGCTCCGATCCGAGAATGTATCAGGCTACGGTGAAGGAGTTCGTTAAGGATAAGAACGGCAGAGTGGCAAAAGCCGTGCTCCTGTCACTGGAGCCGAAAAAGGATGAAAAAACGGGTCGGATCACGATGGAACCGGTGGCCGGAAGCGAGAAGGAGGTCGCAGCCGATCTGGTATTGATTGCCGCCGGATTTTTAGGGAGCCAGAGCTATGTGGCGGATGCCTTCGGCGTGAAGCTGAACGCAAGGACCAATGTGGAGACTGAGGCCGGAAAGTATAAGACGAACGCCCGGCATGTGTTTACCGCGGGAGATATGCGGAGAGGCCAGTCGCTGGTGGTCTGGGCGATCCGGGAAGGGAGAGAAGCGGCGAAGGAGGTTGATGAGAGCTTGATGGGGTATACGCTGCTGGAGTAAATGGCGAGGGGGGTACGCCGCCGCCCCGCCGGGAAGCTGCGGGCGGGAAGGGGAAGGTGGGATACGGTTTTTCCATTTCTTCGGTGGCTGGAACTAAAGCGGAAAACGAAAAAAGGAGGGCAGCCCGCGCAAACTACGGAGAACCCCTGAAGGGCTTCTCCTCCGTGTGCACTTGAAAGCTTGGCTTGGAGGCCAACTTTCACTGCCCTCCTTTTTCCGTTTTCCACTTAAGTTCCAGCGAACCTCTGAAAAACAAAACTGTATCCCACCTTCCCCGTCCCACCCACAGCTTCCCGGCGGGGCGGCGGCTGTGTACTGGCGGCCGGGAGGGAGAGAGGACGGAAATGGGAGAGGTGGGGGAAAGTGGGATTACCAGGTGGCGCGGTGGAGTTTGGCTGGATCCCAGGGAGCGGCTTTTTCGGGTGAGGTGGCTGAGGGCGCGGGGTGACCAAGGGCTATGACGGTGATGGGGGATACCTTGGGTGGGAGGTTTAGGGTCTGTGTCAGCAGCTTTTGCCATGGGGAGTGGGGGAGAACTCCGCACCAGACTGCACCAAGGGCAAGGCTGTGGGCGCAGAGAAGAATGTTCTGGGTGGCGGCGGCACAGGCTTCGCAGAGAAAAACGTTAGTTCCTTCTATATTATGGTCGCCGCAGACAACGATTCCACAGGCGGCTTCGGCCAGCATGCGGGCGTTGGGATTGGCGGCGGAGAGTTCGGTGAGAAGGTTCCGGTCTTCCAGGAGAAGGAAGTGCCAGGGCCTTTTGTTTTTTGCGCTGGGGGCACACATTCCGGCGTACAGGAGCGTGTTTAGGACATCAGGGGTTATGGGAGCATCCGTGTAATGGCGTACGCTTGTACGGGTTTTAACTGCGGTGATGGTGTCCATGGCGCATGGGGAAAGAGAGGGGCCGGGAACGGCCGGGGCGCCGGACGGCTGGGCCGGGGCGTCGAGGGACATTGTGACAGAGACAGGCAGGGGAAGGCCGCAAAAACCGAGGGATTTTTGCAGGACTTTGTCGATAAGCATAATGTAACAGCCGCTGCCGCGTGAGAGGAGCCTGCTCCGGTAAGGGATTCCGTTGATGGTTCCCTGTACGTAAATGGTGCCTTTGGGCTGATGGAAAATCTCTCTGGCAGAGAACGGCAGGGGCAGATAAGTGAGTCTGCCGGCGGTGTCTTTGAGGATTTCTGCAGGGAAGGTTTGCATAATGTTCTCCTTATTAATAAGTATCCGGTTTTTGACTGGCAAAAACCGGATAGGTGAAATGGTTATTTTATTGGTTCAGGGAGTGGTATGCGCGAAGCAGGGCTTCAGGACTGCCGCTGCGGATTGCCGGGATGAGCTGTTTAAGCTGGTCGTGAGGTAAATCCCACCAGCGGACCGCCCCCAGCTGGGTGATGATGTCCTGGCTGTAACGCTTCCTGATTGATTTTGCCGGGATCCCGCCTACGATGGTATAGGGTTCCACGTCTTTTGTTACGACGGCTCTCGTTCCGATGATCGCTCCGTCGCCGATTTTGACGCCGGACATGATGACAGCCTCGTAACCGATCCAGACATCATTTCCAATGACGATATCGCCCTTGTTATCCCATGATTCCGCGACTTCCGAGATGGGAGTGCCCCATTCCTCGAAGAATAAGGGGAACGGATACGTGGACAGGGACGTCATCGTGTGGTTTGCACTTGTAAATACAAATTTGGTTCCGCAGGCAATGGAACAGAATCTTCCGATGACCAGGCGGTCTCTGTTGATCGGGTAGTGGTAGAGTACGTTGTTCTTTTCGAAATCGACAGGGTCGTTTACAAAATCGTTGTACATCGTATAGGCACCAACGGAAATATTGGGATCTTTGACGACCGCGTTTAAATAGACGGTCTGCCGGTCTCCTGTTCTTGGATATATGGTTTGTGCCGGAATAGACATTGTGATTCCTCCTTTATGGATCTGATGTTTTGGTGTCCCTCTGCTATTCCGGCCGCTGCAATGCATCGTTTCATCTGTGTGGACAGCCTCCTTTTCTTTTGCAGCCTGCTCTGGTATCAGGCAATGCTTTCCTTTATTTTAAGCGATGAGGGGGGATCTGTCAAATCCATGTTGGGGGAAAATAATAGCGGGAAATCTTTATTTTTCTAAAGATTTCCCGCTATTATTTTCCGGCCTTTATGCCGGTAAACCGCGGTCTGCGGTATGAAACGAGTGGAGCTTATACGTTGAAACGGAACAGGACAACGTCCCCGTCTTTTACGACGTATTCTTTTCCTTCCATTCTGACAAGGCCTTTTTCTTTGGCGGCCGTATAGGTGCCGCAGTCGAGAAGATCCTGGTAGTTTACAACCTCGGCCTTGATGAAGCCGCGCTCGAAATCGGAGTGGATCTTGCCGGCGGCCTGAGGCGCCTTGGTTCCTACTTTAATGGTCCAGGCTCTCGTCTCTGTGGGGCCTGCTGTTAAATAGCTGATGAGGCCTAAGAGGTGGTAGCTGGCGGCGATCAGTTTTTCGAGACCGGATTCTGTGAGGCCTAAGTCCTCTAAGAACATCTTGCGCTCGTCTTCCTCCAGTTCGGCGATCTCCTGCTCGATCTGGGCACAGATGACGAAGACTTCGCTGCCGTTTTCTGCGGCGAAGCTGCGGACTTCCTTTACGTATTCATTGGAAGCGCCGTCGTCGGCCAGGTCGTCTTCGCTTACGTTGGCGGCGAAGATAACCGGCTTGTAGGTGAGAAGATTTAAGGAGGAAACGAATTCCTGAGCATCGTCATCTTCAAACTCCATGCTGCGGGCCAGCTTGCCATCCTCTAAGTGAGCCTTCACTGCCTTTAAGATCTCCAGCTCTTTTGCGAGAGATTTGTCGTTAAAGGCACTCTTTGCCGTCTTGGAGATTCGTCTTTCCAGAATCTCTAAATCGGAGAAGATAAGCTCCAAATCGATGGTTTCAATATCTCTTAAAGGATTCACGCTGCCATCCACATGGATGACATTGCCGTCCTCGAAGCAGCGGACAACGTGTACGATGGCGTCCACTTCTCTGATGTTGGAAAGGAACTGGTTCCCAAGACCTTCACCCTTGGAAGCGCCTTTCACGAGTCCTGCGATGTCCACGAATTCAATGACTGCGGGCGTGATCTTTGCTGAGTCATAGAGCGCAGCCAGCTTTCCGAGACGTACATCCGGCACGGGAACCACGCCTACGTTTGGATCGATCGTACAGAACGGATAGTTGGCCGATTCTGCGCCGGCCTTTGTAAGAGAGTTGAATAATGTGCTTTTACCCACATTCGGCAGTCCGACAATACCTAATTTCATAATTCATTACCTTCCTCTATTTTATTAAACATTTTTAAGGTTGATTTTTTCCTGCAACTAATATAGAATAGCATATTATCCATAAAAATAAAAGAGTCAAACTGAACTCGCGCCTGTTTTTGTCGAATTATGGTCGAATATGTCGGGCGAATCTGTTTGATTTTTGGCATATCACGGGGTAAAATAAAGAAAACACGAAAGGAGAAAACAATGGCAAATACGGCAGATATTAGTTTTGTGCATTTGGGTATTACGATTGACCATTTGCAGAACAGTATCTCGATATTTGGATTCCGCATAGCGTTTTACGGGATTATCATAGGAATTGGAATACTGGCTGGTCTCTGGGTTGCGACGAGCGACGCGAAAAGGAGGGGACAGGACCCGGATATTTATCTGGATTTTGCTCTGTATGGAATTATCTTTTCTATTATAGGAGCTCGTATCTATTACGTCATTTTTGACTGGGAGAATTACAGGGACAACCTGATTTCAATTTTTAACTTAAGGGCAGGCGGACTGGCCATATACGGCGGCGTGATTGCCGCGGTCATAACGCTGACTGTTTATACAAGGAAGAAAAAGCTTTCTTTCTTTTCAATGGCTGACAGCGGCTGCCTTGGACTGATAACCGGACAGATTATAGGAAGATGGGGAAACTTCTTTAACTGTGAGGCGTTTGGCGGATACACGGACAGCCTTTTTGCCATGAGAATCAGAAGAGCGCTGGTCAACGAGAGCATGATATCTCAGGACCTATTAAACCACCTGATCGTGAAGGACGGTGTCGAGTATATACAGGTGCATCCGACCTTTCTCTATGAATCAGTCTGGAACTTAGGCGTGTTAGTGTTCATGCTATGGTATCGCAAACGTAAGAAGTTTAATGGGGAAATGCTTCTTATTTACCTGCTGGGATATGGTCTGGGGAGAGTCTGGATCGAAGGGCTCAGGACGGACCAGCTTATATTCTTTAACACAGGAATTGCAGTATCTCAGGCATTGTCATTGGTATTAGTAGTGATATCAGCTTTGGTGCTCATCTGGAAACACAGACAGATACGATTAAAGAGCAAAGGAGAAGACTGATATGATTTCAAAAGAAGAGTTGATCAATAAGATTGAAGAGGCAAGAGATAAATTAAACAGAAGTATAGACACCGAGCAGGACAGCAGCACTGTTTATAAGAGAAGTGTAGAGCTGGATCAACTGATAGAACAATATATAGTAGCCGGGTATTAGGGATACGGCATATCTGGAGGCGGTAACGAAACCATTCGTTGCCGCCTTATTTTTTTATTCTTTTTTAGAAAATTTCCTTGCTATTTCCTTACAAATGTACTAAAATTAATCTACAAGTGGTGGAAAGTGGTACAAAGTGGTAGAGAATGGAGGAAGAGTGGTGTAAACTCTCTCTCTGACGTACAAGCAGGTGATTAGTATGTTCATGGGCGAATACAATCATACAGTCGATGCAAAAGGGCGCTTGATCGTCCCATCGAAGTTCAGAGAACAGCTTGGTGAAGAGTTCGTCGTGACGAAGGGCTTGGATGGCTGTTTATTTGTGTATGATAACGAAGAATGGAAAGCCCTCGAAGAAAAATTGAAAAGCCTGCCGCTGACCAACACAAACGCCAGAAAGTTTAACAGATTCTTTCTGGCAGGTGCATCTTCCTGTGAAGTGGACAAGCAGGGAAGAATTCTTCTTCCGGCTGTGCTCCGTGAATTCGCAGGCATCGAAAAAGATGCAGTGCTTGTGGGTGTAGGAAGCCGCATTGAAATCTGGAGCAAGGATGCGTGGACAGCAGCCAATACATACGATGATATGGAAGAAATCGCTGAGAATATGGAAGGACTTGGAATATGATGTTTGAACACAAGTCAGTGCTGCTTTACGAAACCATTGACAGCCTGAATGTAAAACCAGATGGAATTTATGTGGATGGAACGCTTGGGGGCGGCGGACATGCTCTGGAAGTATGCAGACGCCTCGGGGAATACGGAAGATTAATCGGAATTGACCAGGATGCAGACGCCATCGCGGCGGCATCGGAACGGCTTCGTGACTATGAAGACAGAGTTACGATCGTGAGAAGCAATTACGAAGAGATACAATCGGTACTAAAGGATTTAGGAATCGAAAAGGCAGACGGTATTTATCTGGACCTTGGAGTATCCTCCTATCAGCTGGACACACCGGAACGGGGATTCACCTACCGGGAAGACGACGCTCCGCTGGATATGAGGATGGATCAGAGAAACACACAGACGGCCGCCGATATTGTGAATACGTACAGCGAGTTTGATTTATACAGAATTATCCGTGACTACGGAGAGGACAAGTTCGCAAAGAATATCGCAAAGCATATCGTGAGGGCCAGAGAGACAAAACGGATTGAGACAACAGGAGAATTGACAGAGATTATTAAGGAAGCGGTTCCTGCGAAAGTTCGCGCAGTGGGCGGCCATCCTTCGAAGAAGACGTTCCAGGCGATTCGGATTGAACTGAATCAGGAGCTGGAGGTCTTAAATAATTCTATTGATACGATGATCGACTTATTGAAACCGGGTGGAAGGCTGGCTGTTATCACCTTTCATTCGCTGGAAGACCGGATCGTAAAGATTCGCTTCCGCAATAATGAGAATCCCTGTACATGTCCGCCGGATTTTCCAGTCTGTGTCTGCGGCAAAGTCAGCAAAGGCCGGGTAATCACCAGAAAACCCATTGTACCGTCAGAAGAAGAGACCTGCGGGAACAAGAGATCGAAGAGTTCGAAACTTCGAGTATTTGAGCGGATTTAAAAAGGGAGGAAAAGAGCATGGCTGCTAGAAAGAATGTGCATTCTTACCGTAGTGCTGCCTACGTACAGGGGAATACTGTCCGTAAGCTGGAACCAAAGCGCGTACCGGTAAGACGTTCACCAGATGAAGTACGCCGTCCGGCAGTGAACCATAAAGTCAGACGGAATCGTGAAAAAGCCTTACAGATGGATTTGCCTTATGTTATTATGCTGACCATCGCAGCAGTCTGTACGCTCTATTTATGTGTAAATTATCTCCATCTTCAGTCTTCTATCACGACGAGAATTCATACGATCGAGAGCCTGGAGTCGGAGCTGGAAACGTTAAAGACTGAAAACGATGCCCTGCAGACGAATATTAATACTTCCGTTGATTTGGATCATGTGTACAAAGTTGCTACAGAGGAACTTGGCATGGTCTACGCTAATAAGAATCAGATTCTTCAGTATGATAAGACGGAAAGTGAGTATGTAAGGCAGAATGAAGACATCCCGAAACACTAACAGGCAGAAAAATAGAAAAACCAAGATATTTCCAAGATACATGCAGGAAAAGCTGGCGATTACCGTCCTGGTAGTTACGCTGGCTTTGTTTGCATTGGTTATGGTCCTATACGATTTAATGACAAATAAAAAGGACGATTTTAATCAGATTGTGCTGTCGCAGCAGGAGTACGACAGCCGTACCATACCATTCCGGCGGGGCGATATTCTGGACCGCAACGGAACGTATCTGGCGACCAGTGAGAAAGTGTATAATCTGATCCTGGATCCCAAGCAGATTATGTCGGATTCCAACGCCTACTTAGAGGCCTCTGTGAACGCTCTGGTAGACTGTTTCGGTTATGACCGGACGGAGATGATGAATCTGATCAACGAGAAAAAGGACAAGTACTATATCCGTTACGCCAAGCAGCTGACTTACGACCAGAAAGAAAACTTCGAGAATTATAAAGAAGAGAAACGGGAAGAGTTTAAGAAGGCTGGAGACGGAAAGGGTATCCGCGGCATCTGGTTCGAGGATGAGTATAAGAGAATTTACCCGTATAACTCCGTGGGCTGCAATGTGATCGGCTTTGCCAGAGACGACGGCATGGATGGAAGCGGCGGCATAGAGCAGTACTATAACTCCACGCTGATGGGAACCAACGGCAGGGAGTACGGCTATTTAAATGACGACTCCAACCTGGAGCGTGTGATCAAGCCGGCATCCAACGGCAACACGGTCGTTTCCACCATCGATACAAACGTTCAGAAGATCGTTGAGAAATATATCACGGAGTGGGAGCAGGAGGTCGGAAGCAAGCGGGTGGGCGTCATCGTCATGGATCCCAACAACGGCGAGGTCCTGGCCATGGCCAATGATAAGACCTTTGATTTAAACAATCCGAGGCAGCTCCGCCCGGAGTATACCGATGATGTAGTGAAGCAGCTGGGCATTCAGGAAGCTATAGACGACTACCACCGAAAGAATAAGGACGCAGAGCCTCTGACGGAAGCCAACGTTTACGCCCACTATTCCAACGATGAGATCATGTCCTTCGGAAAGCAGGTGGCGTGGAATCAGACGTGGCGTAATTTCTGCATCAGCGACGGCTTCGAGCCCGGTTCTACCGCCAAGATATTCACCGTGGCGGCGGGCCTGGAGGAAGGCTCCATCACCGGTAATGAGACGTATACGTGTAACGGAAAGCTGGAGATCGGCGGATGGCCGATCAGCTGTGTAAACCGGTACGGTCACGGCGATCTGACGGTGGAGCAGGGCCTTATGAAATCGTGCAACGTCGTTATGATGCACATTGCCCAGAAAGTAGGAAAACAGAAATTCTATAAATACCAGCAGCAGTTTGGCTTCGGTTCCAAAACCGGAATCGATCTTCCTGGTGAGGCGGACAACAAGACGCTAATGTACAACGCGGAGACAGCCGATCCGGCTTCCCTCGCAACCAATGCCTTCGGTCAGAACTTTAACTGTTCCATGATCCAGATGGCGGCGGCGTACTGCTCCGTCATAAACGGCGGCTCCTACTACGAGCCCCATGTGGTGAAACAGATCTTAAACGAGCAGGGGTCTATCGTGAAGAAGATGGATCCGGTTCTGGTCCGCGAGACTGTTTCGGAATCCACTACGAAGTTTATCAACGAAGCGCTCTATAAGACGGTAAACGCCCAGGGCGGTACCGGCTCTGCCGCTAAGGTAGAGGGTTATAAAATCGCGGGTAAAACAGGAACGGCCGAGAAGGTTGGACGTGACAAGAAAAACTACGTCGTATCCTTCTGTGGCTATGCGCCCGCCGATAATCCGCAGGTTCTCGTATATGTGGTAGTGGACGAGCCGCACGTAGAGGAACAGGCTCACAGTACGTATGCAAGCAAAATCTTCCAGAAGATTATGACTGAGATTCTTCCTTATTTAAATATATTCCCGGATACAGATATCACGCCGTCACTTCCGGAAGGCGGACAGGCAGAACTGCCTTCAGAGGAAGGGATCAGCAGCTCTACAGAGGGTTCCACGGAAGAAGGAACAGAGGAGAGCACGGAAGTGGGAACACTGGAAAACGGAGAGACAATTCCGCCGGAGGCTCTCGATCCTTCAGAAGAAGCGGTAATCGGTCCGAGCGAGGAGGAAGGCTACGGTCTGCCGGGTGCGCTGCCTGGACAGACGAATCCGGCACGGATTCCGACGACCGCCTCCTCGTCCACAGAAGCTTCCGAAACGGAGACAAAGGAAGAATAAAAGCGCAGGAATTTCATATACTGTAACAATGATGACGGTGGAGCAGCGTATGAATTCTAATAAAACACATCACAGAGAGAAGATAGCCATCCTGTTTTTCCTGTTATTTCTTGCCATGACAGGACTAATGGGGCGGCTGTTTTTTCTTATGATTTTCCGATCCGCCCATTACAGTGCCATGGCGGAGGACTTGCATGAAAGAGAGAGAACGATCAAAGCGGCCAGAGGCAATATCGTTGATGCCAATGGAACCGTCATCGCCACCAACAGGACCGTCTGCACCATTTCGGTCATCCACAATCAGATAGAGGAACCGGATCAGGTGGTGGCAGTTTTAAGCAAAGAACTGGGAATCGAGGAAGATTCTGTCAGAAAAAAGGTAGAAAAATACAGTTCCAGGGAGATTATTAAGACCAATGTGGACAAAGCCCTGGGGGACCAGATCAGGACGTACCATCTGGCCGGGGTGAAGGTGGATGAGGACTACAAGCGGTACTATCCCTACGACAGCCTGGCCTCCAAGGTGCTGGGATTTACAGGAGGGGATAACCAGGGAATCATAGGTCTGGAGGTTAAGTACGAGGATTACTTAAAGGGGATGAACGGGAAGATTCTGACTATGTCTGACGCGGCGGGCATTGAGATTGAAAATGCGGCAGAGGACCGGATCGAGCCCATCGCCGGGCAGGATCTGCATGTGAGTCTGGACGTAAATATCCAGAAGTACTGCGAGCAGGCGGCGTACCAGGTGATGGAGAAGAAAGGCGCGAAGCGGGTCTCTATCATTGTCATGAATCCGCAGAACGGAGAAATTATGGCTATGGTAAGCGCTCCTGAATTCAACTTAAACGACCCGTTCACGCTTCCGGAGGACCCGGGAAATGTGAGCGCCAAGGAGAAGCAGGAGCTGTTGAACCAGATGTGGCGTAATCCCTGCATCAACGATACTTACGAGCCCGGCTCCACGTTTAAGATCGTGACGGCCGCAGCGGGGCTGGAAGCAGGAGTGGTGAATCTGGAAGACCATTTCTCCTGTCCCGGCTTCCGGATCGTGGAGGACAGAAAGATCCGGTGTCACAAGGTAGGGGGCCATGGTTCCGAGACATTTCTGCAGGGAATGATGAACTCCTGCAACCCGGTTCTGATCGATGTGGGCCAGCGCCTGGGAGTGGATAATTACTACAAGTATTTTGAACAGTTTGGCCTGAAGGGAAAGACGGGAATCGATCTGCCCGGCGAGGCCGCTACCATTATGCATAAGAAAGAGAATATGGGGCTGGTGGAGCTGGCCACGGTCTCCTTCGGCCAGTCCTTCCAGATTACCCCCATGCAGCTGATTACCACGGCTTCGGCCATCGTAAACGGCGGCAACCGGGTGACGCCCCACTTTGGTGTGGGAGCCGTCAGCGCCGACGGCGAGGTGATTCACAACTTTACCTACCCGGTGAAGGAAGGGATCGTCTCTGCGGAAACGAGTGAAACCATGCGCTATATTCTGGAAAAGGTCGTCTCCGAGGGCAGCGGAAAAAAGGCGTATCTGGAGGGGTACCGCATTGGCGGAAAAACGGCCACTTCGGAAAAACTTCCGAGAAGCTTAAAGAAGTACATTTCGTCTTTTATCGGCTTTGCACCGGCGGATAATCCGTCCGTAATCGCCCTGATTACCATCGATGAACCGCAGGGAATCTACTACGGCGGAACCATAGCGGCGCCTGTCATTGCTGACATTTTTAAGAATATTCTGCCTTATCTGGGAATTGAAGCAACAGAGGAAAAAACTGTTTCATCGTTTCGATTCTATAGTTGATTATTCAGGAAAAAAGACGTATACTACTAACTGTGTTACTTTCCGCCGAACGAAGTGAGGGGGATTAACCGCGGCCCTGAAAGTACGAATACATAAAATATTGAGGTGTGACATGATTAACGAGACGATACTGGCGATTATCATAGCGTTTGCCATAAGCGCGATACTGTGCCCTATAGTAATACCATTTCTCCACAGATTAAAATTTGGTCAGCAGGTCCGGGAAGAGGGACCGGAAAGCCATTTGAAAAAGCAGGGCACTCCCACTATGGGCGGTCTGATCATATTGACCAGCATTATCATTACTTCTCTGTTCTACGTGAAGGATTATCCGAAGATCATACCGATTCTGTTCATGACCGTTGGTTTTGGTATCGTTGGTTTTCTGGATGATTATATTAAGATCGTCATGAAACGCTCCGAAGGGCTTAAGCCTTTACAGAAGATAATCGGACAGTTTATCATTACGGGCGTCTTTGCATACTACCTTCTCAACTCCAAGGCAGTGGGAACGAGCATGCTGATTCCATTTACCGGAGGCTTCGAAAATGGCCTCTATATCGACCTCGGGATCTTCTTTGTGCCGTTTCTGTTCTTTGTTGTGCTGGGAACTGACAACGGTGTGAATTTCACCGACGGTCTCGACGGACTCTGTACCAGCGTGACGATCCTGGTGGCCACCTTCTTAACCGTGGTGGCCCTGGGGGAGAGAGCGGGGATCAGCCCGATCACAGGCGCGGTCGTAGGCAGCCTCCTGGGCTTCCTGCTGTTTAACGTCTACCCGGCCAGAGTGTTTATGGGAGACACCGGTTCCCTGGCGCTCGGCGGTTTCGTGGCGTCCAGTGCCTACATGATGCAGATGCCCATATTTATCGCGATCATTGGATTTATTTATCTGGTGGAAGTTCTGTCAGATATTATACAAATTACGTATTTTAGAAAAACAGGCGGAAAGAGATTCTTTAAGATGGCGCCGATTCATCACCATTTTGAGATGTGCGGCTGGTCCGAGACCAGGGTTGTTGCCGTTTTCTCTATTGTGACGGCGATTCTCTGCCTGCTGGCATACCTTGGACTGTAAAGAAGGAGAGTAACCTATGAGTCAGAAAATATTAGTTGCAGGGAGCGGAAAGAGTGGAATTGCCGCTTCCAGAATGGCACTCGATACAGAACACGAAGTGATTCTCTACGACAGCAATGAGGCGCTTGACGCGGAGGCGGTCCGGGGACAGTTTAAAGAGGACGAGACAATTGAAGTACTCCTTGGAGAGCTGACGAAGGAGGCGCTTAAGGACGTGGAGCTCTGCGTTATCAGTCCTGGTATCCCGCTTGATGCCCCGTTTGTCGAGGTGCTGAAGGCCTGCGGGGTCCCGATCTGGAGTGAGATCCAGCTTGCATACCATTATGCCAGGGGAAAGCTGGCAGCCATAACGGGGACAAACGGAAAGACGACGACGACCTCTCTGGTCGGGGAGATCATGAGCGCGTACTATAAAGAGGTGTTTGTAGTAGGAAATATCGGAACCCCGTATACGTCCACCGCGCTCCGCACGACAGACCAGTCTTATACGGTCGCGGAGATCAGCAGCTTTCAGCTGGAGACCATCACGGATTTTAAACCCGACGTGAGCGCGATCCTGAATATTACGCCGGACCATTTAAACCGCCATAAGACGATGGACTGCTACATAGAGGTAAAGAAAGGGATTGCGAAGAATCAGACGAAGGAGGATGCCTGCATCCTCAATTACGACGATCCGGTTCTGCGGCGATTCGGAGAGACTGTGACCCCGCGCGTCATCTATTTCAGCAGCAGGGAGTTTCTCTCTGATGGCATCTGCCTGGATGGCGATATGATTGTAAGGAACCACGACGGCGTGCGCATGGAGATCATTAATATCCATGACATGAATCTGCTGGGCCGCCACAACCACGAAAACGTTATGGCGGCGGCTGCCATAACCATGGAGCTGGGAGTGCCGCTTGAGACGATACAGAGCGTGATCAGGGACTTTAAGGCGGTGGAACACCGGATCGAGTTCGTAGCAGAGAAGGCGGGGGTGAAGTACTATAACGATTCCAAGGGAACGAATCCCGACGCGGCGATCCAGGCGGTTAATGCCATGCCTGGCCCCACGATCTTAATCGCGGGAGGCTACGATAAGAATTCCGAGTATGACGAATGGATCAGATCCTTCGGCAAAAAGGTGAGATACATGGTCCTTTTAGGCCAGACGAGAGAGAAAATCGCTGAGTGTGCCGCAAGGCACGGCTTCACCAATGTCATGTATGCGGAAGACATGCAGGAGGCGGTCAGAGTTTGCGCATCCTATGCGAATGCCGGAGAATACGTGTTGTTGTCACCCGCCTGCGCCAGCTGGGGGATGTTTAACAATTACGAGGAACGGGGTGATGTTTTCAAGGAGTGCGTGCGCAGTCTGTAACAGGATGCGGCTATCGCTCACTAAAGTTTTGGCGAGGAGGAATGAGATGGCGGAAAACAGGCCTAACAAGAAGAAAAACAAACCGCGCCGTTTTTATGATTACAGCCTGCTGTTTACGGTGATATTTTTGACCGTGTTCGGTCTGGTTATGATATACAGTTCCAGCTCCTACGCTGCCCAGATAAAGTATGATGATGCGGCCTATTTTATGATGAGACAGGCGAAGATTGCACTGGCCGGATTTGTCATCATGCTGATTATCTCCAAGATGGATTACCACTGGTACGCAAGATTTGCCGTTCTGGCCTACGTCCTTTCCTATGTGCTGATGATTGCCACAGCACTGTTTGGTATCGAGAGAAACGGTAAGAAGCGCTGGCTCGGAGTGGGCGGCGCCTCAATTCAGCCAACAGAGTTTGTAAAGATCGCCCTGATCGTCATGCTGGCATCCATGATCGTGCAGATGGGCAAGAATATCAACGAAAAGAGAGGCGTGCTGCTGGTGATTGTCACCACGCTGCCTATAGCCGGAATAGTAGCAGCCAACAACTTAAGTTCCGGTATTATCATTGCAGGAATCGCGTTTGTCATGCTGTTTGTGGCATGTAAGAAAAAATGGCCGTTTTTTGCCTGCGGATTCGCGGGCGTGGGGGTGCTGGCGTTTGCCGGTCCCATTGCGACCGCCCTGGAGAAGATCGGTCTGTTAAAGGAGTATCAGTTAAGCCGTATCTTCGTCTGGCTGGAGCCGGAGAAATACCCGTCCACCGGCGGCTATCAGGTGCTTCAGGGGTTATACGCCATCGGTTCCGGAGGACTGGTGGGAAGAGGCTTAGGGGAGAGTATCCAGAAGATGGGATTCGTACCCGAGGCGCAGAATGATATGATTTTCTCCATCATCTGTGAGGAACTGGGGCTCTTCGGAGCCGTGTCGGTGATCCTGATCTTTCTGTTCATGATCTACCGGTTTATGCTGATTGCAGACAACGCGCCGGATTTATTCGGTGCCCTGCTGGTCGTAGGTGTCATGGGGCACATTGCGATCCAGGTTATCTTAAATATTGCCGTAGTTACCAACACCATTCCCAACACCGGAATCACGCTTCCCTTTATCAGCTACGGAGGCACGTCGGTTTTGTTCCTGATGATGGAAATGGGCATGGTTTTGAGCGTTTCCAATCAGATACGTCTGGAAAGGTGAAAGTCCCCCTTATTTTATTCGGCGGAATGTGATAACCTTTTTCCCGCTTTTTACATAGGATAGTATATAAGAAGCCACGGGAGGTATCGGATTGTCGGTCATAGAAGTCCAGGGGCTTACGCCCTTAGAAGGTGAGATAAAGATCCAGGGTTCCAAGAATGCCGTTCTGCCAATGATGGCGGCGGCAATTCTTCATAAAGGCACGACAGTGATAGAAAATGTCCCCAGGATACAGGATGTGTTCTGTATGCTGGGGATACTTGACAGTATCGGCTGTAAATGCCGTTTGGAAAGAAACCGGCTGAAGATTGATGCATCCGTAGTTACAGAGACGGAAATACCAAAAGAGTTTGTGAAGAGTATGCGTTCTTCGATCATTGTTTCAGGGCCGCTGTTAGGACGGATGAAGAGAGCCGTTACCAGTTTTCCCGGCGGCTGCTCTATCGGGGAAAGGCCCATTGACCTGCATTTGACGGCGCTTGACGCGCTGGGGGCCCGGGTGGAAGAGGACGGAGAGGAGCTTTTAGTCACGGCCAATGAACTGACGGGAGCCGACATCTACTTCCCGTTTCCCAGCGTGGGAGCGACAGAGAACGCCCTCATGGCCGCCGTGCTGGCGGATGGTGTGACCGTGATTCACGGCGCCGCCAGAGAGCCTGAGATCGAAGAACTGTGCCTGTTTTTAATCGGCATGGGAGCCAGGATCCACGGGGTGGGAAGTTCAACACTGGTCATTGACGGGGTACTTAGCCTGCATGATTCCATATTTACCGTAACCGGCGACAGGATTGTGGCCGGCACTTATCTTTGTGCGGTCATGGCCGCGGAGGGGTGTGTGACCCTGACGGGAATCCGGCCATCCCATATGGAGGCGGTGCTGCGCTGTGCGGAGGAGATGGGAGCCGCCATACGGAGGTATGACGACCGCATTTCCGTGACCATGACAGGGCGCCCGGCGGATTATTCGGTTGTGACGGGTCCTTATCCGCAGTTTCCGACGGATTTACAGTCGCCGATGATGGCGGTGATGGCCGCCGCTGAGGGAACCGGCCGTATGGAAGAAACTGTATTTGAGGGAAGATTTGGCACTGTAAAAGAATTGCAGAAACTTGGCGCAGATATTATAATAGAGGATAACAGGGCGGAGATCCGCGGGCTGTACCCTTTAACGGGCGCAGTCGTGAGGGCCAGGGATTTACGCGGCGGCGCCGCATTGGTGGTCGCGGGTCTGGCCTCCCGTGGTGTGACGCAGATTACAGACTGCAGCCACATCGAGCGGGGGTATGAAGATATCTGCCGGGACTTAAAGAGCCTTGGCGCTGTGATTAGAGGAATGGAATGATAAGACCAGAAAAAAGCAAACGAAGAATCGTAATCGGAATTGTGGCGGCGGTTATCGTCTTACTGGCGGTAATCTTAATGTCCATCCGGATTACAGAGATTACAGTAACGGGAAATAAACAGTATACCGCCGATGAACTGCGCGGTCTGCTGTTTAAGGATAAGTGGGACCGGAATACGATTTACTGCTTTTACAAAGATCATTTTAAGGAACACGAACAGATTCCGTTTGTAGAAGACTATAAAATCGTATTCCAGAGCCCGACGAGGGTGGAAATCATCGTATACGAGAAGAGCGTGGTCGGATACGTCTCCTATATGGGAAGTTATATGTATTTCGACAAGGACGGTATCATCGTGGAGAGCTCCAGCAATAAGCTCCTGGGAATTCCATGGGTAACAGGACTGAAGTTCGGCCATATCGCCCTGCATCAGCCCCTTCCCGTGGAAAACACCAGGATCTTCGATGAGATCCTGAATCTGACGCAGCTGCTGTCGACGCATGAGATTACGGTGGACAGGATCCAGTACGATACTCACGGCAACGCCAGTTTAATCCTGGGGGACATCACCGTCTATCTCGGAAGCAACGACCAGATGAGCGGCAAGATTTCCGAGCTGAAGGATCAGCTTCCCGTGCTGACCGGCCTTTCTGGGACGCTGTATCTCGATACATATGACGAGGCTGAGACGGCCACATCGTACCGGTTTGTAAAAAATAAATAAAATTTCCATTCAGAACTTATAATTTTGTTGAAAAAGTGGTTGATATTTTCGGTAAAATCAAATATTATATTAGATAGGTCTATAGAGTAAGCTGTTTATGGTTAAAGGAGGATATAATCTTGTTAGAGATTAAGATAAATGAGGCGGACAATGCTGCAAGAATTCTGGTAATCGGTGTGGGCGGTGCCGGAAACAATGCGGTAAACCGTATGATTGATGAGAGTATCGCCGGTGTAGAATTCATCGGAATTAATACAGACAAGCAGGCACTTCAGTTTTGCAAGGCCCCTACGGCTATGCAGATCGGAGAGAAACTGACAAAGGGACTCGGAGCAGGCGCAAAGCCTGAGATCGGTGAGAAGGCTGCCGAGGAGAGTTCTGAGGAACTGGCTCAGGCCATGAAGGGCGCGGACATGGTGTTCGTTACCTGTGGTATGGGCGGCGGAACAGGAACCGGTGCGGCTCCCGTTGTTGCCAAGATTGCAAAAGATATGGGGATTCTGACAGTCGGTGTTGTCACAAAGCCGTTCCGCTTTGAGGCGAAGACACGTATGTCGAATGCGATCGCAGGTATCGAGCGCTTAAAAGAGAGCGTTGATACCTTAATTGTGATTCCTAATGACCGTCTGCTTGAGATTGTGGACAGGCGTACCACCATGCCGGATGCGTTAAAGAAGGCGGATGAAGTCCTTCAGCAGGCAGTACAGGGCATTACAGACTTAATCAACGTTCCAGGCCTGATTAACCTGGATTTCGCCGATGTCCAGACCGTCATGACGGACAAGGGCATCGCACATATCGGTATCGGCAAGGCGAAGGGCGACGAGAAGGCTCTCGATGCCGTGAAGCAGGCCGTATCCAGTCCGCTGCTGGAGACCACCATCGAGGGTGCCTCCCACGTTATCATCAATATTTCCGGCGATATCAGCCTGATCGAGGCCAACGAAGCGGCCAGCTACGTTCAAGAGATGGCAGGAGACGAAGCCAACATCATCTTCGGTGCCATGTATGACGAGACGGCTCAGGATGAAGCCAGCATTACCGTTATTGCTACCGGCCTCGATATGGGGAATGAGACTCCTGTCGGCAAGGTCATGACAAGCTTCGGCGGCAGCGCAACCGGCTATACGAGACCGCAGAAACCGGCGGCACAGCCGGCGCAGAACCAGAATCCTAACCCGAATCAGGAAGCTGCGGCAACCGCACCTGCTTACAATCCGAATTATAACCCGAACTATGGCAATCCAAACTATGGAAACCAGGGATACAATCCAAACTACAACAAGCCAAATTATGGCGGACAGGCCGGTGCACCAGGTGCTTCCCAGGGTGCCGGACAGCCTTACAGACCAACCGTAAACAGAGAAGTTCAGATCAATATTCCGGATTTCTTAAAGAACAAGAGATAAGATGCTGTGCTGTGCTGCGCCGCGTGGTAACACAGTATTGAATAATGGGGGGTGCTGCAGATAGCCTTAGCAAAGCGCTAGGACTACCTGCAGCACCCCTTGTTTTAAACGGAGGAGATACTTTATGTCGGAAGAAAAGAAAAACCAGGGTGAAGACTGGGAGATGTCGGAAGAGTATTATAAGAGCGGGGAAGGGGAGAAAAAGCTGTCCCTGGAAGATTTTATTACAGAAGAGGATTTACAGACGGATGGGATGAAGCTTCAGTCCAATCACGACGAGCTCTTAAAGAAGACGGCGGAGGACGTACACCGTGTGATGGAGCTGACTATGCAGGGAAACAACATCGAGAAGATTTCGGAAATGACAGGGCTGGATAGCCAGTATGTATACAATATCCTGGTCTGCGCACAGGGCTTCCGCGAGGACGATGAGATCGCGGTGGCTCATCTCGTGCTTGGATAAGGAGCTGTGAGCTTTATAATACGAAGGAGAAAGAGGGGGAAAATGCGATGATGAAGAAGATGTGCCCGGTCTGTGACCTTCCTGTAAACGCGGGGAATTACTGTCCGCGCTGCAGAAGGGTGATCAGAAATCCCTATACGCAGAACGTGGATTACTATCTCAATGAGAGACATCCGGAGCATGAGACGGAGTGTGGCTTCCATAATCCATATCTGGAGGCGGATCACCACGGGGAAAGCAGTCATCCTGCCAGCCCGGCTTATGGCAGTTCGGCTGGCCGGCCGGTTCAAGGCCGCCTGGTCCAGGGTCGCTCGGTTCAAGGAGGTCCGGTTCAAGGCGGCACAGCTCCAAATAAGCCTGTTCAGGGGCCTTTTTCGGGCGCAGGAACTTCCAACGGAGGCCGGACACAGGGGAGAGCATCCCAGCAGGGACAGACAAGATCATCGGAGCAGGCGGGAACGCCGGGGCAGGTACTGCAGCAGGGCGGAAGCCATCCGATGGGAAACAGGTTTCCAGAGACCGCAGCAGGTTCCGGGGCGTATCGTACAGCCTCAGGCGGTTATGGAGCAGGAAGCCGTCCGACAGGGACCGGAAGTATGAAGCCGGAGGGCAAGAAAAGTAATGTGGGAAAAACCATACTGATCATGGCTGCTGTTGGCCTTGTTACAATTGCCATGGTTACTTTTACAAACTTAGAGAGCTACTTAAGTGATTACCTCAAGGGAGTTGCGGAGACGACAGAGGCATATAATTATGATTATGAATCCGACTTTACGGAGATGAGCGATGAGGAAGTGATGGAAGCGGGTAAACCGTGTATGGCTTACTACCATTTTCCAGCGGATGGTACTTATGTGAGTGAGCAGCTGCTGGCTGCTGTCGAGAATTCTGACTTTGGCTATAAGCTGGAATCCGATGAACTCTATACAGACAATTACTTATATGACGATATATCTTATTTTGAAAGTATCAGAAGTCTCTATCTGGAGGATAGTCTGAGTGAAATGCGGGATGACGAATACACGGACCAGTATATCGACTTGAACTACGACACTGCGACCAATGAACTTCATGATTATAGGACCAGGCTTTACAGCAGCGAAGCCTCCCTTGCCTTTCTGGAGTGCTTCCTGACTGCCACGGAGGAAAGCGGCGGAATCGCGGCGGAAGACCGGAAGGCCGATGAGATTATGGAGGAAGCCAGAGATATTGTGCAGCAGGGGCAGAGCAGCTATATCTATAAAGGGCTGTTTATCATTGAAATTTACAAATACGAGGATGAAGACGCCCTATATGTCTATGTATCGTATAACGATCCTGAGCTGGGCTCGGAGTTGTAGCTCAGGGAGTTCAGTGTAAGGAAGAAATGGTGCCGGGTATGATATTTTCTTGACAATATAACCGGATTGTGATATAGTATCATCAATCGTAAGAGGGAGTAGCTTCCAGCCCCGGGGCTGGATAAGATTGCGTCAGAACGATAAAGGAACCTTTATCCGCATACTTATGAAATGTGCAAGACTTTTATTGATAACCAGATGGCTGTCAGTAAAGGTCTTTTTTTATTACATAAGAAAGCATGCTTTATGGGACTTCATAGTCTGCATAAAGGTAACGCGGCCGCGTTTTCCATGCCCTTTACGAGAGAAACCAGAAAACGACAGAAAGAAAGGCGGAGAAAATATGGAAACATTTGATCCCAACAAGAAACCAAAGTTGAAAAAGATAACAGGTCTGCTCAAGAAATCAGGAGTGATAGCGGTGTTGGTGATAGCGATACCTGTCATAGGGATTGGCTCTGTTTATAACATTCAGGAACAGGAGCAGGCGGTGCTTACAACCCTTGGATCGGCGAAGACGGTTGCGGAGCCCGGGCTGCATTTTAAGATTCCGTTTATTCAGCGGGTACAGAAGGTGAATACCACCATACAGGGCGTGGCTATCGGTTACGATCCATCGGATAACCAGTCGGAGGAAGCGGACTCTCTGATGATTACCAGTGATTACAATTTTGTAAATGTGGACTTTTTCGTGGAATATAAGGTGGTGGATCCGGTGAAGGCCGTGTATGCGTCTCAGGACCCATTCACCATTTTGCAGAATATCAGCAGAAGCTGTATCCGTACCGTCATCGGAAGCTACGATGTGGATTCGGTGCTGACGACCGGGAAAAATGAGATACAGTCCAAGGTGAAAGAGATGGTTATGAATAAGCTGGAACAGCATGACGTGGGACTTTCCGTGGTGAACGTCACGATCCAGGATTCCGAACCGCCGACAGTGGAGGTGATGGAGGCGTTTAAGGCTGTGGAGACTGCCAAACAGGGTAAGGAAACGGCGATTAACAATGCAAACAAGTACCGCAATGAAAAGCTTCCCGAGGCTACGGCACAGACGGATAAGATTCTGCAGGAGGCAGAGTCTTCAAAGGTGCAGCGAGTCAACGAGGCTAACGCGGAGGTGGCGAAGTTCAACGCCATGTACGAGGAATACAGCAAAAATCCGGAAGTGACAAGAAAGCGCATGTTCTATGAGGCTATGGAGGACGTGCTGCCGGGAATGAAGGTGATCATCGACGGTACCGGCAAGACGGATACGATCCTGCCTTTAGACAGCTTTACGGGCGCAGCAGGAGCTGCAGCGTCCCAGGGTGCGGGAAATAACGCGACGGGACAGAATTCACTGGGAAACAGTGCAGGAAATGGCGTGGGAAGCAGTGAGGGAGATCGTACAGGAAATGATGGGAAAAGCGGCATGAAGCAGGGCGGATCGGGAACTCAGAGCACGGAAAGCCAGACAGATCATGGGTCAGAGGAGGCAGCAGAATGAAAAAAACATTGAAAAAAGTGACTGGAACTATTGCAGGACTGGCAGTCATTATAGTATTATTAGGTTCAGTTGTAGTAACGAATGAAAATGAGTATAAGCTGATCCGGCAGTTCGGCCGGGTGGAGCGGATCATCGATACCGCGGGAGTTACACTGAAGCTTCCGTTTATTCAGACGGCGGACACGCTGCCGAAGCAGATCCTCTTGTATGATCTGGCGGCGTCTGACGTGATTACCATGGATAAGAAGACCATGTTAAGCGACAGCTATGTGCTGTGGCGCATTACGGATCCGCTCAAGTTTGCGCAGACGCTGAATTCTTCCGTAGCGAACGCGGAGGGGAGAATCGATACGGTGGTTTATAACTCCGTTAAAAATGTGATCAGCAGCATGAGTCAGAATGAGGTAATCAGCGGCCGGGATGGAGAACTGTCCCAGGCCATTATGACAAATGTCGGCGACAGCATGGCTGAATACGGAATCCAGCTTCTGGCCGTAGAGACAAAGCGGCTGGATCTGCCTGCCGATAATAAGGCGGCGGTTTATGAGCGTATGATTTCGGAGCGCGACAAGATCGCGGCTACCTATACCGCAGAAGGCCAGGCTGAGGCTCAGAAGATCAGAAATACAACAGACCGCGAAATTGCCATCAGCATTTCCGATGCGAAAGCACAGGCGGCGGCCATTACGGCGGATGGTGAGGCCGAGTACATGAGAATTATGGCGGAGGCGTACCGCGATCCGCAGAAGGCAGATTTTTATTCCTACACCAGGTCGCTGGAAGCGGCGCGGGCTTCTCTAAAGGGAGACAGCAATACGCTGATTTTGCCCGCAGATTCGCCGATTGCCCGGATTTTTATGGGGCAGTAAGGGCGGATATTACGAAAGACAGGAGATTTACGATATGAAGATCAAAGACATACTGGGGCAGGGAAAGCCCACGTTATCCTTCGAGGTGTTTCCTCCGAAGACGGAAGATAAGTACGAGTCCGTAGAAAAGGCGGCGGCAGAAATTGCAAAGCTGAATCCGGCCTTTATGAGTGTGACGTATGGAGCAGGAGGCGGTACGAGCCAGTATACGGTGGACATCGCCTCCACCCTGCATCATGAGTACCAGGTGACGGCGCTGGCCCATCTTACGTGCGTTTCCTCCACAAGAGAAAAGGTGCACGAGGTGCTGGAAGAGTTAAAGGCCGCGGGAATTGAGAATGTCCTTGCTCTGCGGGGGGATATCCCGAAGGAAGGGCCTGTGGCATCGGATTACCGTTTTGCCTCGGAGCTGATCCGGGAGATCAAGGCCTGCGGCGATTTCTGCATCGGAGCGGCCTGTTATCCGGAGGGCCATGTGGAATCGGTCAGCAAAACCATCGATATGGACTATCTGAAGCAGAAGGTGGAAGCCGGATGTGACTTTGTGACTACCCAGATGTTCTTTGACAATAATATCCTATATAATTATCTGTACCGGATCCGGGAGAAAGGGATTACGGTGCCTGTCGTGGCGGGAATTATGCCGGTGACGAATGTAAAGCAGATCATCCGCAGCTGCCAGCTCTCAGGAACGTATTTGCCGTCGCGGTTTAAAGCGATTGTGGACCGGTTCGGGGATAATCCGGCGGCTATGAAGCAGGCGGGGATCGCCTATGCCACGGAGCAGATTATCGATCTCATTGCCAATGGAGTGGACGCGATTCACGTGTATTCCATGAATAAGCCGGATGTGGCGGCAAAAATAAAGGAGAACCTGTCGGAAATTCTGTAATGAATTGAGAGCGGGTCCCGGTGAGAAGTGGAGTGATATGCATGGAAATTAACCGGAGAGAGATTCGAAGGTATCTGGGATATGGCAGACAGGAAGCGGATGAGAAGGTTTCGAAGCTGATTGAAGAATGTGTGGAGGAGCTGGAGGCGGCAGCGTCGCCGAAAAGCATATACAGAGTATATCCTTTCCTGTTTATGTCGGAAGAAGAACTGGATTTCACGGTGTTTCGGACGAAGAGCCGGAGTCTCAGCCGTAATTTGAAGGACTGCGAACAGGTCATTTTATTTGCCGCTACCCTTGGGGCAGAGGCAGATTCCCTGATCCGTAAGTATACAAAGCTCCAGATGAGCAAGGCAGTGACCATGCAGGCGGCGGCCACAGCCATGATTGAGTCGTACTGTGACGAGGTGAATACGGAACTGAAAGAGTCCTTTGAGAAAAAAGGACTCTATCTGCGGCCCAGGTTCAGCCCCGGATACGGGGATTTCCCCCTGGAATGCCAGAGGGATATCATCGCCGTTTTAGAGACGGCCAAGAGGATCGGAATTATGCTTACAGACAGCCTTTTGATGACTCCTTCCAAATCCGTGACCGCGGTGATGGGAGTGAGCCCGAAGCCTCACCGCTGTGAGGTGAGGGGCTGTGAATTATGTTCGAAAACAGACTGCGCGTACAGGAGAGGATAAGGGATATGACAGAGTTAATGGAAGAAATCAGGAAGAGAATCGTATTTTTCGACGGCGGTACGGGAAGCCTTCTGCAGGCTAATGGACTGAAGCCGGGAGAACTGCCGGAGACGTGGAATATCCTTCATCCGGAGATTGTGACAAAGCTGCATTACGATTATCTGGAGGCGGGAGCCGACATCATCAAGACAAATACCTTTGGAGCGAACGGGCTTAAATTTAACGATTCCAGTGAATATGGGCTGGAGGAGATTGTGACAGCGGCCATGGAAAATGCGAAGAATGCTGTCGGGAAAGCCGGAAAAAAGGGCTTTATCGCTCTTGATATCGGACCTACGGGAAAGCTTTTGAAGCCGCTTGGTGATTTGGGGTTCGAGGAAGCGTACGGGCTGTTCTCTGACGTCGTTAAAATCGGTGTGCGCGAGGGCGCTGACCTTGTTTTGATAGAAACTATGAGTGACAGCTATGAGGTAAAGGCGGCCGTTCTGGCTGCAAAGGAAAACTGTGATCTTCCGGTTTTTGCCACGATGATCTTTGACAGCAAGGGAAAACTCCTGACTGGAGGCACTGTGGAGTCTACTGTGGCGCTGTTGGAGGGGCTGGGCGTGGATGCTCTGGGAATTAACTGTGGTCTGGGCCCGATTCAGATGAAAGGGATTTTGGCTGATATCATGAAGGCGGCATCCGTCCCGGTGATTGTTAATCCAAACGCCGGACTTCCGAGGAGTGAAGGCGGTAAGACCGTCTATGATATTGATGCGGATGAGTTTGCAGAGACCATGAGAGAGATCGTGGAGATGGGAGCCTGCATTGTGGGCGGCTGCTGCGGAACGACTCCGGAACATATTCGGAAGACCATTGCACTCTGCAGGGACCTGCCGGCACGTATGCCGGAGAAAAAGAACAGGACAGTCATTTCTTCCTATGCGCAGGCAGTGGTTATCGACAAGAATCCCGTGCTCATCGGCGAGCGGATCAATCCGACGGGAAAATCGAAGTTCAAACAGGCGCTCCGGGACCACAATCTGGAATATATTCTGCGTGAGGGTGTGACTCAGCAGGACAACGGAGCGCACGTACTGGACGTGAATGTGGGACTGCCTGAGATCGACGAGGCAGCGATGATGGAAGAGGTGGTGAGGGAGCTGCAGAGCATCATCGACCTTCCTCTTCAGATCGATACTTCTAATATTCAGGCGATGGAACGGGCTCTGCGTGTTTACAACGGCAAGCCTTTGATTAACTCGGTCAATGGCAAGCAGGAAGTGATGGAGGCGGTATTTCCTCTGGTGAAGCGGTATGGCGGTGTTGTAGTTGCGCTGGCGCTTGACGAAGACGGAATTCCAGAGACTGCCGACGGGCGCCTGAGAGTAGCGGAAAAGATCTATGTGAAGGCGGCGGAATACGGGATTGAGAAGAAGGATATCATCATCGATGCACTCTGCATGACGGTCAGCTCAGACAGTAAGGGAGCAATTACCACACTGGAAACGGTGAGGAGAGTGCGGGATGAGCTTGGAGGAAAAACGATTCTGGGCGTCTCCAATATTTCTTTCGGGCTGCCGCAGCGTGAGATTGTCAATGCGGCATTTTTCACTATGGCGCTGCAGAATGGGCTGAACGCAGCGATTATCAATCCGAATTCCGAGGCCATGATGCGTTCCTATTACAGCTTCCGGGTGCTGGCGGATTTAGATCCGCAGTGCAGTGAATATATCAGCGTCTACAGCGGCCAGGTGGCGACTCTGGGGCAGACGGTGCGCCAGGGAGGCGGTTCCGGGAAAGCGGACGGGAATGGAACGGCGATGTCCGCTTCTCTTGCTGAGAGCATTGAAAGAGGATTGAAGGAGAGTGCGCATCAGGCGGTTACGGAGCTCTTAAAGACGCTAGAGCCTCTTGTTATCATAAATGAGGAAATGATTCCGGCTTTAGACCGTGTCGGGAAAGGTTTTGAGAAGGGCACGGTGTTCCTCCCCCAGCTTTTGATGAGTGCGGAAGCGGCTAAAGCGGCTTTTGAAGTCATCAAGGAGCAGCTGGCGAAATCGGGCAAGGAAGAGGAAAAGAAGGGGAAGATCATTCTTGCGACAGTCAAGGGTGATATTCATGACATTGGAAAGAATATTGTCAAGGTGCTTCTGGAGAACTATGGCTATGATGTTATTGATTTAGGTAAGGACGTGCCTCCGGAGCTGGTGGTGGAGACCGCCGTAGAGCAGGATGTGAAGCTGGTAGGACTCAGCGCACTGATGACGACTACGGTTCCGAGTATGGAAGAGACCATAAGGCAGCTGCAGAAAGCGGCTCCTGAAACAAAGGTGATGGTGGGAGGCGCAGTTCTGACTGAGGATTATGCGAAGACGATCGGGGCAGACCGGTATTGCAGGGATGCGATGGCTTCGGTGAATTATGCGGAGAGTGTGTTTGCGGTCGAATGAATGGGTAGCGGTAGTGGAGTATGTTAGATGTAAAAAGAACAATGGTTTTTGATAACGACTATTTAATTTGTAGACAACTAGCCTCTTAAAAGGAGGCTGTTGTCTTTTTTCTTCTGTCTTTGTGGGATATAAAATACTTGCAATGGTCGCCCAATAATGCGGTGCTCAAATACTCATGAGGATATTATTAATAAAAATGTAAATAAATTAAATGGGACAGACATTTATTAGGATAGGTTTAAAATTGTATAAATTGACTTATAAAATAAAATATAGTAAACTTATATTCCCGTCTTTGACAGTAAAAAAAATTCAAACACCGCTGGAAGCCCTATTCTATAAGGGTTTCACAGCGGTGTTGCTTTGTTTTTAAGTATAGTCTTTTTTCCCTTTTAGGGAACGGTTGAAAGTTTTTATTACACTTGTCCACAGGAGCTAATGCATCTTCCTGTTTGCATGAGGACTGGTCTCACCTTTGCTTACTGAGTTTTTCAATGGTTTTCATCCGGCTTTTCGTGAGGAATTCATAGTCAGTAGCAAAACCAAGGAGTTCATGCAGCCGATCTGTCAGAGCTGTTACTTCATAAACCGGCATGAACCCCTGCCCTTGGATATCTGCAAACTGAAACGATCTTAACGTGTCTAAGATTTCACAGCAGGTGTATGTTCCACCCAGCTTTTTTTCTAATAAGCGGTAGAATAAAAGCGATAGAAAACAAATCAGAAAGTGAGCCTGTATGCGGTCTTCCCTACGGACGTAGACGGGCCTTGCTTCAAAATCTGTCTTCATAATCCGGAAACATGCCTCTATCTGCCTTCTTCCTTCACTTACTTTTAAGAGGTCAGCTGGATTATCATCAAAAAGGTCGGTGCAGACTGCATAGAGACCGTCATACCGTTCTTCCTCCGCTATTTTTGATTTATCTAAAAAGTACAGGATATCTGCTTTTTCGCCGTCCTTTGTAACCGCCGCCTTATCAATAAAACGTGCCGGGTCATTGGGATTTTTGCTTGTTTTTTTATGGTTTCCGTCTTTTAGCATATGAAGCGCACGTTCTACCTGCTTTGTACGGATTTCTTTCTGGTACGCTGCATATTTAGGGGAGTAGGTAATGAGCAGGCGGTTCTCAAGTTTTTTTGTACTGTAGGGTTCTTCTTTGTAAAACAATTCATCATAGTCATTCTCATCCAGTTGGTCTAAATCCACCAGCCTGTTGTCAGACAGTCTCCGGAATCCTTTTCTGTTAAGCGCAGCTTCCCGGTACTCTGCCCCCAGCTTTTTAATGGACTGTGTCACGATATAAGCCCGGTTTCCCGTGTGGTTCAGCAGACGGTTATTCTCTGAACCAAGTCCGGAATCAGAACAGAAGATGAATTTCTCGCAGCCAAACTCCTCGATGACTTTCTGCTCTAAAGGTTTCAGGGATGTTTGCTCATTCTGGTTGCCGGGAAACGTGGAAAAGGCCAGCGGTATTCCGTCCCCATCGGTAAATAATCCCATCTGTATAATCGGATTAGGCCGGTGCTCCTTGCTTTTCCCGTATTTTTTGTCTCCTTCTTCCTGTTCAATCTCAAAATAGTAGTTTGTGCAGTCGTAGTAGAGGATATGGTCATTCCGGTTTACAACGGCTTTTGAGTTCTTATACACTTCTGACTGAATCAGGTCACATTCCGAAGCCAGGACACTTAAGGCCCTATAGATATCGTGTTGCTCGTAGGTTGGAGGCTCTAAAAATTTTTTTGCCGCCGCGTAAGAAGAACGTTTACTGCCCGGTTCCAGAACCCTTGTATAAATCAAATCAGAAAGTATGGCGTTTAAATCGTATTCGTAATGATGGCTGTTGCGGATCTTTCTACAGATACGGTCCATGCCCAGTTCGTAATAAACCATTTGCAGGAAAAGATAACCGCCGTCAAAACATCTTCGTTCTCCATGCGGAATCTTACGGTTGGGATGGAACACAACGGGAATGGAGAGGTTTTCCTTTTCCAACTCATATTTCTCTGTTTCTATACGGGCCTGTTCTTTTGCCCAGGCCATGACATCATCCCGTGTAGGTCCGTGTTCCACTAATAATTCATTCAATGTTCCAAGCTTGCGGATGGTTCTGGACGTAGATTTTCCGTTGCCATCTATAAAGGACTGCTTGATGTAAAACGATTCAGCATTCTTTGATTTTGATGTATTTACTTTCATAAGTTATTACCTCCCTCCCCCTATTATACCACAAAAAGACTAAAAAGCCTATATATAAAAACATAAAATTTGACAAAAAAACCTGCTAACAAAAGTCAAGTACTTTTCGGCAGGTTTTAAAATTAATTCGTCAATCTATTTTTGTGTATAACAAGAAGGCTGGTATTGTACCCCAGCCTGTACAAACTTGCGGCAT
>OIES01000152.1_pt1 | contig 36138 bp, 37 predicted proteins | sample 1581811 | NCBI WGS metagenome assembly OIES01 (sample SAMN03281021, study PRJEB24777) | human gut metagenome | isolation source: fecal sample PR177 from 1 month old male Malay infant, vaginal delivered... | reverse complement strand
TTCATGATAAAAACCTCCTTTCTTTATGCGGTTGCGAAGAAATAATTCTTTGGTCAGTTTTATTATCTCGCAATTCCACGTAAAGTGGGAGGTTTTTTTATTTTAATTTTTTAATCGTCAGAGCTGCATTTCTTTCAGCGTTTCTTTCAAAACCATCACTTTCTCTCCATGGACATCGGTCTCTCCGTTAAATCGGAATCCGAATTTCTCATAGAGATGGATTGCACCCTGATTTTCTTCGACTACGCTTAAGTATATCTTCCTTCTGTGGTATTCGCTTCTCAGCTTCTCGATCATCATCGGGAGTACGATGTGGCCATAGCCATGGCCCTGATAATTCCGGTCGATCAGCAGCCGGTCCAGCCAGACACGGCCTAATGGCAGATACTGCCAGAAATAACCGTACATGGAGAAGCCTACCAGCTGTTCTCCGTCATAGATGCCTACCGGACGCCAGCATTTCTCTTCCGCTGCCTCCTTTAAGCATTGTTCGGGACTTTCCACAAATCCCTTCTGTGTTTCGTGAATTTTGAGAGCCAGTACCGCCTCACGGTTCTTGTCATTTACCGGCTCAACATGGATATACATGATTCCCCTTCTTTCTTTGTTTTGGCTTTGCCTTTTCCTATCATAAACTATCTGGTTACCCAATAGTCAATAGCTTTTGCCTGTTTTTCTGCTTTCGGTATCTACCAGCTGCGTACTCCCTGTATGTGCAGAAAGCGGGATTTCACGTATAAATAGGTATCAAGAGGGCGCATATAAGCGTCAAAGCTGTGCGCCGCCACGTAAATGCGGCCGCCCGTGACCGCGACGATTACCGGACTGTGATAAAAACCGTTGGCATTGCCCAGCTGTACAAGATCTCCCGGCTGTACACCGTCCTGACCGGTTTCTGCCGCGTACGGACCAACCGACTTGTTATTTACCAGAAAATTGTAAAGATACTGCACTCCCGTCCAGCTCGGCGTCCTGTCTGTGCTGCTGTTATAATACCATCCCATCACCGGCGTATAGTTCATGACCCCGCTCCCCGCGTAAATGCACTGTGAGGCGAAATTCGTGCAGTCTCCTCCAAAATGCTCAAAGTCCAAATACCGTGGATTTCTGCCCATGGCCCATTTCTTTGCATATTCCAGTGCCGCGTCCCGCCGATAGCCTGTTTCTTTCATATTTTTTTACCCGATTTTGATCTTTACAATATAATATGAAACATAATATGAAACGAGTAACGAAAAGTCCTCAAACAGGGGATTCGATTATACGGAGGACCTGGGTGTTTCCATAACGGTATTGCCTGTTATCGTGAACTATAAAAAGAAACACAGGAGGCAGAATCATCTGCCCCTGTGCTTCTCCTTCCGCTTCTGCTGCTTTAATTCGAATCTGGCTTCCTTTTCCGCTTCTTTCTGCTCGCGGATCCGGATCTTCCGTTCCTCCTTCAGCTGCTCATGCTGCAGGCTTAAGGCCTGCTGCGACTTCGTTCCGATGCCGGAGACCGTTGTTTGCATCCTGGCCTCCCGCTGCCTGCGCTTCGGGTTGGTATGTTCTTTTTTTGCCTCAGCTTTCACGGCCGGACTGAATCGCAGCCGATAATAATTCTTAAGGAGCCAGTCATATACCTCGTAATCCTTCGGCTCCATACCGAAGGTGATCTTGCATACTTCCATCGTTCCGTCCGAAATCCTTTCCACGATTCCGATCCAGAACGGGTCCTCAAAAAATACCCGAAAGGTCAGCGATACTTTGTCCATAATGATATCCTCCTTACATGATTCATAATAGACAAAGAACGGACGACCTAAGGAGGAAGGTTACTGACAGCGGTTTCACGAATATTGTCCGCTGCGCCCGGACTACCTACCGGGCTGTGTTTTTATCTTTGTATTTACTTTACATTACCATTTTACCATATTGGTCCAGATATTTCCAGACCGTTTAAAAGAATACGATCGGCCAACTGCATATAATGCTTATAAAGAGCTTCAAACCGTTTGGACGCAGATGTTTTCCACGGTTTGCGCTTACCGCAGAAATGCAGGATGGCCGTATTTTTCACAATCCAGTCCATGTCATAGACTCCGCTGCTTTTTAGCAGATATCCAGAATAATCCCTGGCATCATAATTCCATATGGCATCATCCACCTGCACAGTCTGGCTCCCACAATGAGCGAAGCAGATTAATGACGAGAATATCCGGATCAAGATACAGTATCTTTTCAAGTGATTCAGGAAGTAAATGTGAAGCAAGCAGCCGATAGTACATCTCCTGGGGATACCTTTTGGAAACCGGAGCCTTCTCGAACATCTGCCGTCCAGCCACAACTGCTGTTATGGATATTCCCAGCCGTCCGCAGTATTCTTCCAGTTTTTGTAAATCTGCCGGCAAAAACAAGCACATCAATTCTGTTACTCTGCATAAATATCCTCCTGTTTGACCTTACATCAGGTATTTTATTTAATTTTTTATAAAAAACTGCCTGCCGCCAAATAAACACCTGCCAGAAACGCCTCCGGAAGGATACTGAAGCCTGCAGGGAAAGGCTGTTCTTTCTGTGTCCGAACCGTATCTGCAATCACACGACCTGCCAAAATTGCCCTGGAACGTCTGTCAGCCAATGACCTGGCGCTTTCATACAGAGTATCCGCGAAACATAATTCTCCCTTCTCTTCCTGTTCCAGAATCAGGAATTCCTGCACTTGTCTTTGAAGCTGCTCCTGCCAGATTCCGTATGAATAAATTGTCTCACTGCTAAGGCCGAATACTTCCCCGGCCACCTCGGCACATACCAGCGCGGTTGTTCCTTCATCCGGTTCCAGAACTCCATGCTCCTCGAAAATCTTTTCCAGCTGTCTTAAGTACAATTGATCCAGAACGAATCCTGCGCTGCCCTTTTCGAGTAATGATCTAAGCGGAAGATAACCGCCCATCTTTTCTGCCGCAGAATTTCCAAAGCCGCGCATAAAAGTGAAAGCACAGCCTTCATAAACCTGAAAACTCTTTAACGCATCCAGATAACCAAGACGGATATTTCGCTGCATTACAGTATGGTCAAATACCAGTGTAGGGCCGAGATTCCAATAACACCGGATATATGTCAGGCGTTTTGCAAGCGCAAGCGCCTCCTTCTTAACCACTCCAAAGGCTTCCAGATCTACGGCTATGATGTGGCATGCCCCCTTTTCCAACGCCATCTTCACAGGAAGATTATCGTGATACGCACCATCCAGATACCTTACGTCATCAATTCGATGCGGTTTAAACGCAGGATAGATGGAGGCGCTGGCAATAATATAGTCAATCAGTTTCCCACAGGGAATATCCTCTCTGAATAGTTCGCAGGGAATATTTCTATCCATATCTATGGTAACAAGTCCATACTCGATCTCAGACTTACGTATTCGTTCTTCATCAATAAACGAGCCAAGCGTCTGCCTCAGAGGATTTGTATCCGTGCCGCCGTTCTTCACAAAATTTAAGACAAAGGTCTGATATGTCTGCCAAACTTTTTTCTTCAATGGATGTTCATCGTTGACCGGTACATCCATGACCTGAGCGGTCTCAATCTGATTCCACAGAAAAATTGCTTTCTCATAATCCCCCTGTGCGATCATTGCGCCATTGACTGCGCCGATAGATGTACCTGTCACCACATGTATATCAATCCCCAGTTCCCGCAGGGCCTTCCATACCCCCATTTCATAGGAACCACGGGAACCTCCTCCCCCCAGTACGAAAGCCGTTTTATCACTCAAGCGCTCACCTCCATCTGATTTTTCCTGCCGATACTTCCAGCTTCATTCCAATGCCGCCAGCTCACGAAGTTCTTCCCTAAAGCATCCGATATACTTGCCTAATAAAGAAATGCATATCTGACGTTCCTGCTCCGACAGCCTGACAAAGGTCCGGTACTCCGCTGCAAATACAGGCTGTACGATGCCTTCAACATAACTTTTACCGCTGTCCGTTAATCGTATCAGCTTCCGGTTCCGTGTCCCGGGAACTGCTTCCAGTTTGACAAACTTTTTTTTCACCATATTTGCCACAGCTGAATTAACCGTCTGCTTCGGTAATGACCACATCTCACAGATATCCTGCTGCGAATATTCCTCCCCCATCACAAACAGGGTATACCACACCCAAAATTCATTATCAGAAATTCCCAGCCTGGCGGCAGCCTGATGGTAAATTCCGGTCAGTTCTTTTATCTGCTGGTTCAAAGTTTCCAACTGCTGCTTAATCTGCTGCTCCGGCTGCCAGCCTGTTTGCTGTTCTATCTGTTTCTCTGTCTCTTGTCTTATCTGTTCATTCATACACAATTTTTCCCCTGTCTACTAAGTGAGCCCAAATGCTGACTGAAAAATCCATTTCTCCAGACATGAAAATTAATTAAGGCGCTTTATGTGTCCGATTTCGGATACATGTAGTATAGTCCGATTTCGGATACATGTCAATAGATAAATTTCATCTTTACTGTATAAGACAAAAGGCTGGACCTCAAAAAAAGTCCAGCCTGCTGCGTATTGATTGCTGATCCTGGTAAAAATGCGTTTTAAACCGCAAACCAGTCTTATCCCAACGTCATAAAAGCATATCTCACAACAAATACAACGGAGATCATTAATGTTAAAGCTCTAACTTGCCGTCTTTTCCCTGTCATGATATTCATCAGACAATAGGTAATCAATCCGAATGCGACACCATTGGCGATCGAATATGTAAATGGCATAAATACGATTGTACAGAAGGCCGGCAGTGCGTTGCTCATATCGCTGAAATCCACATCTCTGATGTTACCGAGCATCAGAATTCCCACGAAAATCAGTGCCGGGGCAGTGGCCGCCGCCGGAACAATGCTGACAATCGGTGCAAAAAGAATGGCTCCCAGGAACATCAGAGCGGTTACAAGGCTCGTCATACCCGTTCTTCCGCCTTCCGCGATTCCAGCGCTGGATTCCACCACAGTGGTAACGGTGGAGGTTCCTACCATTGCACCTGCCAATGTCGAAACCGCATCTGACATTAACGCCTGTTTCATCCGGATTACTTCGCCGTTTTCATCAATCATTCCAGACTGCTTAGCTGCTCCGAGAAGTGTCCCAATGGAGTCAAACATATTAACCAGGGAGAAGCTGATGACTAACATCGTCACCGTAAACAGAGTTTCCACAAAGTTTGTTCCGGCAAACAGGCCCGCAAAATCCATCTTTAAAAATGATACTTCCGCGAAATCCTGGAATTTCACTCCAAGATTCATATCTAAATTTGAGAGATGCGTAATACCAAGCGGGATTCCGATCAGGGTTGCCGCTATAATTCCCAGAAGAATCGAGCCTTTTACCTTTCTCGCATGCAGAATTCCCATGATGACCAGACCAACCAGTGCCACCAGCGCGCCATTGATCAAAACCATATCCGCGCCGCTTCTCCATTTGGAAAAGTCAACCAGGCTTACGAGTGTGGCAGGATTGGAAATGACGATTCCTGCATTCTTCAGTCCGATAATTGTAATAAACAGACCGATACCAGGAGTAATCGCTGTTTTAACCGCGTCCGGAATTGATCTGATTATCGCCTCTCGCAGACCGATTGCGGTAATAACGATGAAAAAAATACCGGATATAAATACGATAACCAGCGCCTGTCCATACGTATATCCCATTCCCAGCACCACGGTGTATGCAAAAAATGCATTTAATCCCATGCCCGGCGCCTGAGCAAACGGAACCCTCGCATACAATGCACAAAGGATCGTACCGATAAACGCTCCGATACAGGTACCGATAAAGACGCCGTTGGCAATCTTCTGCGCCATCGCTGCATCTCCCATAATCAAGTATGGGTCGGATAAAATCTGTGGGTTCAGAATAAGGATATAGGCTATTGTGATAAATGTTGTGATTCCTGCAAGTACTTCCGTTTTAACGCTTGAATGACTCTGGGATATCCCAAAAAACCTGTCTGCGAATCCTGTTTTTCGTTCCAATAATATGTCCTCCATCTTCCTTTAAATAAACTGCCTGTTAAGACTGCCTGCTTTGCTATCCTGTAGTCTATATTTTAAAGGTTTACGATTGTCGCTCCCTTCCACCAACAAACATGAAATTACCAAAAAAAGAGTCAACTACATAAACTATGTAGTCAACTCTTTACGGTAGTTGGTAGAGACTCTGAGCCAATTCTCAGGATATACATAATGAATAGCACCAATATTTAATCACAAAATTTATTATATACGCTAAAAGTTTTTTAGTCTATTCGCCTTTTTATCAATAAATCTTTATTTTTTTGTGCATTATGTATATTTTGTTATTCTTTTAAATCGTTTTCTTCATCATAAATAATTATCTGGAAGTTACCCGCCCGCATTCACTGCACCGATGGTCGTGGAGAGAGATTACACCTCCGCAGACCGCACAGATATAGCGTTTCCGCTCATTTTTCAAAAATAAATCTATGCCGTTTTCCTTCACAAACAGGGACTGTTCTATGAGGCTGGCGCCATAGCGTTTGCGATAGCTTCTGTCCAGATCCCGGATCCTTCTGCATGGGAAATCGCTGCATTCATAGCAGTAGGATATCTCTCTTTCCGCTGCACAGTTCTTTCGCAGACAGGTCCGGCAGTGTCCGGGCTTGCTCTCATCGGTTCCCAGGCAGCCTCCGCAGGCCTTCTTGGTACTGCAGTGTGTAAAACACACCATACAGTTCATTCCGCATGGTGCAAACAGCTGACTGCCAATTACTTCAGGCATCTTCAATAAAAACCGCCTCCTTTTCCTGAACTGCAGATTCCAATAGGATTACAGTGTCATGCCTATGATTTGTTTCAATCCACACACGATAATTTCACAGAGTGCGGCTACATCTTAAAGATGCGCGGCTTGACTTCATGTCAGTGGGGGATACCGATTTCTCTGCGAAAGTCTAATAAACAATCAAACGGTCCATGCATCCATACTCCGCGGCGTTCCTAAGTTCTGCTGCAAAATCCTTCCTGTCGTAGGACAGATAGGAAAGCATGGCTCTGTTCCCCTCCGGGCCGCCTGCCAGCTGCTCCATCAGCTGAATTATGGCTTCCTCGAGTTTCTGTGGTTCACAATTCTTCACACGACTGCAAAACCGCTCCGTATCGTCTGCCGTCACCGTATCCCCGGACAGCTTTTTCCCCATCATCATATGAATCACCAGATTCCGCATAATAACAGAAGCCACATTCAGAACCAGATCCTCGTAATCCCCATGGTAGTGTTCCAGGACCGCCTTTCCGTACGCTTCCGGAAACTTGCCCAGAAATCTCTGTTCCAGGAGAACACAGGATAAATAAAAGTAGATGGCGTCTATTCCCTTTCGCTTCCCTACAGGCCGTAAAATCGGGTAATCCAGAGTAAGCAGATGATCCTGGGGCCGGAATCTGGCATCGTAATGGACAAAGAATTCCGGCATTCCTTTGATAACCGTATCCTCATAACAGCGGTTTCCGAAGGAACGAAAATTCGCAATGATCTGATCGTAGACCTTCTTGGCCCTGGCGGTCTTCTCCAGAACCACCTCATACCCCTGCTGGTAAAACCTCCATAAATCCGTGTCTGAGGCGGTGGCTACGTTGTTTTTTCCTGCCTTCACCGCTTCATATTCTGCTTCCCGCAGGCAGTAAAGCACCGCTCCCATCAGCTGCTGTGCCGTCTCATAGGTGACGGAGGTGCTGGAAAGACTGGTATACTTTTCCGTAAGTTTTCCGACAACAGGCAGCAGTTCTTCCATCGTATAGTCCATGTCCGCCTCCTAACTGAGCAGGTCAAAGAGTGTCTCTAAAAAGAGATCCCTGTCCCAACGTGCTTCCTGTGAAAATTTCTCGTACTCTCCCTTTCCACCGTCCTCCACGTAATCCCGGTATCCGGCGCGAATCGCCCTCGCAAAACGTTCCAGGCACGTTTCCTCCAGATAGGCGACGGAACCGTAACAGACGCCGTCAAACTGTTCTTTCATAAATGTCAGCAGTTCCTCATCCGTTAAGTTGTCCTCTGATTCGTTCTTATAGAGATAGAAGATTTCCTGCAGCTCCGCAATCACATCGGCATAGTTTTCCTGCTGCAAATAGGGAGAATCACAGAAAGTCTCTATGATCTCCGGCAATACCCCCTTTCCGAATTCGACCCGCATCTGCGTCCTCAGGGAATCACGCCGGCCTGCCATCAGTCTCCCCGCATCTTCCTCAGTGAGTGTAAGTCCGAAGGACTTTGTCTTCTCGTTGCAAGCCAGCACTCTTTCCAGTTCCTGCTTCCGTTGTACTGTTTCCATCAGTTCATACCAGTTCTCCTGCATCTCTTTTCCTCCCCGTATTTGGTAAGTACTGATTCTACGCCTTTCAGACTTTCATTACAAGTCTTGAAAAAAAGAGATTTTTATGGTATGATATAGATGTGGAAAAAGCGGTTTCCGTTTAGGATCGCCGGAGTCCACATTTTTTTTGCTTTTTCTGGAGACAAATTATCCCTTTAGAAAAGGTACGGCACCGCTTTTTATAAATTCTTTGATCGCAGCGCTGTCCGGCAGGTGCATCATATGATGGCGTGTCAAAGGCAGCAGTAAAAGTCCTGTCACCGTATAACTCCCCCAAAAATCCTTCAGCCAGACAGACCCCTTCCGGTCCAGTAAACCACCCTCACTGACCAGCCGGTCCAAATATTCGGACTCGGGTTTCCGTTTTAAGTCGCTCGGGGTAAGTGATTTGATCACGGCACAGGTCTGACAGCCTACCGCATTGCGGTAATTGATCAGCTCCTGTTTCTTGACGTGCCGGCTGAAACTGATTATTTCGCTGTCGCTCATAACATTACCGGTGTCTTTGACAGTCACATTCATACGATCCATCCAATCATCATCGAAAATCTGAGACTGTCTGGCAATCAGAAGATTGCTGACCAGATCTTCAATTCGGGCTATATGCCATAAATGCCAGGCTATGGTTTCATCTTTCTCAGTCGGCATCACACTGTAATCCTCATCTGCCAGGCCCTCCAGCACATGATCGCAAAACGTGGGGCTGCTGCTTCCTGAAACCACCCCCGTATGTGTGACCGCATGAAGGTCAAGTGCCAATTCCATAGCCGGTTCAAAGGTCTTTTTCGCCTTTAGCAATCTGCGCAGCCTGTCTGCCTGAAGTTCATAATCTGCTGCAATATCAGACATATCATCGGTCTCCTTTTTCTTTTTTAAGACCAGAGCAAGTGTGAATTGATCTGCGTTTTGCGCGGCACGTTACACTTTCTTCCTGTATTTCTCGAAGCTTTTCTCTGATAAAATCTCGTTCGTCACAAATTTCCCGTCATAGAATAACGAGTATGTTGTAAATGGGCTTGGCGCGCGCCTTGCAGCTTCCCGGGATTCCAGCTTTACAGTCTTGATCTCAATGCCCTGAGTCCTGGCGTATTCCGCCAGAATCGGAACGTATTTCGACGTGTGGGGACATTGCGCCGTGTAGTACAGAACCCACCCTTTTTCATCAGTCTCACCGGTCTTTGCACACTCTGAAAAGTGCGGCAGGGGTGTCCCTTCTTCAAATGGAAGTGCCATAAGCTCAAAGTACGGCGCGGCAGTATCGGCTGTCACAAATCCTTTATGCTTTAAGTAGGAGCCATCCGACAGATACGGCATCTTCTTCTTAGAGGAAAGTACAACAAGCCCCTTCTTCCCGTTCGCCCTGGCCTCAGCGATACAGTGCTCCAGCAGCTGGCTGCTATAGCCCTGTCCTTTATACTGGCCGGAAACCCACAGACAGTCGATGTAATAGTATCCGTCTGCATCGACAGGTGCCCAGGCGTACTCTGCCGGCAGGTACTCGATAAATACCTTTCCGCGCACATCCAGTTTTTCGAACACAAGTCCCTCTTTCAGCCGTTCCTTCAGCCACGCCTTCTTGGAGGCCACGCAGGTCTCTCCCTTTTTATCCGATATGGCACAGCAGATGTGCTCTTCTTCGATATTCTCCAATGTAACACGTTTGAATTCCATACTCATCATTCCCTCTCCTGTTCTTCAATCCTCTTTCAATCCTATATAGACATGGATCTCCGCCTCTTTGCCGGTCATCCCGTGATACTCTTCAAAATCAGCCTGAAACGCACGATTCAAGTTCATACTCCACAGTTCTATCCAGAACTGAACCAGGGCCTGCTGCACATCTCCCCTGACGACAAACTTCGCATATCTGCCTGCCGGGATCGTGCGGACCCTTAAGTTCTCCGGAAGCCCGGCATCATCCGCCACCTCACAGGCTGCCGTCATATCATAATCGCCGTTCTCATCGCTCTCGTAGTCTGAATAAATTCCGAGGACGCAGCCTCTTCTGTCTGCGGGGATACTGTCGTAAACCCCTTTCGCGTAAAAGCTTTCCCACAGCCCGCCTATGACGCTTCCCATATCAGGCGCATGGTTATTCGTCCTTGCTGTTATTCCTGCCGCCTTCTTCTCAGGCAGTGTCACGATTTCGTAATTCATCCGGTTGTCCTCTTTTCCACCACTTCTGTGGTTTTCTCATTTACGCTTATAGGATAACACTTTAATCACGACAACTGTATGTCATCATTAACGGTAAATACGACAAATCTTCTCTGCCATGGCGGCAAATTCCACCCGGAGTTCTTCCGGTTCCACCAGTTCCACGCGGTCTCCCATGCTGAGCAGCCAGCTAAATACGCTTCCGGGATCGGAAAAGCAGGAGCTGAATACCAGTTTTCCGTCCTCCCTCTCCTGAAAGCTCTCCAGACCGCTCTCCTCAATCAGACGCCACTTCATATCCGCCTCGCAGACCGCTGTGACGGAAATCCGCGGCGGAAATGCCTTATCCGGCGACATATCATACGCAGGAACCTTCCGCTCCTCAAAGCGTTCATCCAGCGCCTTCAGCTCCAGCATCCGGTTTAACTTGAACAGTCGGTAATCCTCACGATCAGTACAGTATCCCCACACATACCAGGAAGACCACTGAAAGACCAGAAGATACGGCTCCAGCTTTCTTCTGCTCTCGCCGGAAGGACCAAAGTACGCAAAGGTAATGTATTCTCTGGCGCCGATCGCCGCCTGAATCAGTTCGATCTTCGGCGCAAGACAGGATTTGTACCAGGACGATAAATCAATCAGAATATGACTGTTTGAGGTCAGAATCGAAGAATTCCCCATGGCCAGCTTGTCCATAAGCTGCTGGTATTTGTTGGTGCCCGATACGCTGTCCAGACTGCGAAGTCCGGTCAGAATAGACTGCATCTCCGATGAAGTCAGTACAGTCCGGTCGATCCGGTACCCCTCCATGATGGAAATCCCTCCATTGGGTCCCTGTGTGGTTACGAGCGGAATGCCTGCTTTGCAGATGTCTTCGATATCCCGGTTAATTGTTCTCCGTGATACTTCAAACTTCCCGGCAAGGTATGGCGCCGTTACCTTTTCCTGCTGCAAAAGGATGGACAGGATTCCGATTAGTCGGTCAATTTTCATAAACGCCTCCTGTTACTCATGATAGGTCAATCTTCCCAATTGCGCTCACTCGCCCAGCGCCGCCTTCAGATCATTAAAATACTGCTCCTGCTGCTTCTTTAAGTAACCCGGGACAAACGGCTTCATAATCCGCTTCTTCACGTCCACCCGCTCTGTAAAATCCGCTTCACAGCCTTCGTCCGTCCGGCGGAACAGACCGGTCCACGTACCTGTCATATTGGCGTTGTCCATGGTGAATTCATACCGGTACGGCGGCTCGAACCGGGTGATCACAAACGTGGTCGGAAAGCCCTCCTTCGTGTATTCCACAAACGTTTTCCCAGGCTCCAGGACATCGATTCTCTGAAGATCGCTGCGCCAGCTGCAGTCGCTTATATCTGTCACAACCTCCCATACCTGCTCGATCCTGCTCTTTAATACTGCCTTTTTCTTTGATTCTGTCATACCCTTCTCCTTCAAGCCTTCTTTTCGATGCTTTTTTCTCTATTATAGCAAATAAACAGGACATCTGTATGTCGTGATTAATGATAAGAAAATATTTTTTATTTTATGATTTCGCCCCATTTATGATAATTTCCCGGAGAGTTTCGGCGGCCCTGCCGGAACTGCCTTTGCAGACGGACAGGAAAATCCGGACAGGGTCCATTTTTAGTTCACCTGTTACCACAATATTTTGCCGTTCCGACAGGACGCAGGCGGGAAGAAGGGAAATCCCCATTCCCAGCTCGACGGAGCGGATTATGGCCTCGACCGTGTCCATTTCGATGATCCGTGGAGCAGGCACACCATGGGATTGAAACCATGCAAGCAGACGGGCGCGGTAAGGGCACGCGGCTATTTTATTTACTATGGCCGGCATCTGAATCATCTCCCGTTCCGCGCAGCCGAATGGGGCGATGATACAGAGTGTTTCCTGAAAGGAAGCCAGTGTCTCCATCTCCTCTGTCACGTACTGCGCCTCCAGGAAGGCGCAGTCAGCCTTTCCTTCGGCCAGATATTGGGCCAGATGATCCTGACTGTCCGTGACCACAGAGAGATTCATTTCCGGAAGCTGTTCCTGAAATGCGGTCAGCCACAGCGGCAGTCTGGATATCGACAGCGTATGAGCCGCTCCGATCCGAAATGTTTTGCGGTCCCTGATTTGGGCCGCTGCTCTGTCGATCCGGTCAAGGATATCTTCTGAGGCGATTAACAGGCGCTCCCCTTCCGCGGTCAGAGTGACCCCTTTGCTGTGCCGGATTAGCAGAACGGCGTTTAACTCTTCCTCCAGTTTCTTGATTCTTGCCGTCACATTCGACTGTACGTATCCCAGCTGACCGGCCGCCTTCGAGATGGAGCCTGCGCGGGCAACCTCCCGGAATATTCTGAGTTCCTGACTTTCCATAGCTTCCTCCATCATTTAAAATGATACCAGACATCATTACCAACTATTATACACGACGGCGGCAATTCTGTATAATCAAATAGTAAAAACATCACCGCCGGGCCCGGCACTGAGTGATACAGGAAGAAGGAACTTGATATGATTGCAATGCAGTATAAAATAGCGCTGCCGGATCATTACGACATGAATCTCATACGCCAGCGCGTGAGACATAACGGGATGAAGACAGATGGTTTTAAAGATTTGTTGTTTAAGGCTTATCTGATACGGGAAAATCAAGGCGGATCAGAAGGCGGCAACGAATATTCTCCGCTGTATCTCTGGAAGGACAGTCCCGGAATGATCCATTTTATATGGGATGGGTACTACGATAATATTGTGGCCTCGTTTGGAAGACAGCGCATAAAACTGGGAATTCCCGTTTTTGTGGAACTTGAAAAAGAATTTTTAACTTCGCGGTTTATGCTAGAAACAGAACAGGTTCTTCCAGCGTCCCGGAAAATGGTGCGGCCGCATTTTTCCGCAGTTGGAAATGGCTGTACCGGGAAGGTGCTGCTCTGTGATCCGGAACAATGGGTGCAGAAGGAGTATTCTTTTTTCGGCAAAAAACCGGACTCGTCTGTAGAAGGAACGGTTTATGAAGTGCTCCATCTGTCGGTGTGACAGCAATGCTATTATTTTTTTACAGTCTGCCGCGGCCATTGACAACTGGAAGTCCGCTGCCTTATACTGTTAGATAATCATTGATTGATCACGGGGGATTTACGATTGGAACGAATACTGATTATCGGCGGCAATGGCTGCGGAAAAACCACCTTTTCAAATAAGATGGCGAATAAGTTAAGCCTGCCTTTGATCCATCTGGACGCACTGTATTGGAACGATAACTGGAAGCCTGTGTCAGACGAAGAATTTGACCGGCTTTTGATGTCGGAACTGGTTCAGCCCAGATGGATTATCGACGGCAATATTTCGCGTACAATCCCGCTCCGGCTGCAGTACTGTGACGCTGTCATTTTCATGGATTTTTCCCGGATCAGGTGTCTGACCGGAGTGGTTGGACGATTCGTGAAAAACTATGGTAAAAGCCGCACGGATATGGGAGGAAACTGCCTGGAAAAACTGAATGCGGAGAAGATACGTTTTATCAAGGGTGTTTGGACTCATCACAAAGAAACCCGCAGGCGTTTCTATGATATGATGGGCGAGGCGGATGATGTGAAAATCGTCATATTAAAAAACCGGCGGGAAACAGATCAGTTTCTGTCGGAATTATAAACGTTTAGTTATGATAAATTAAAACCCCCGTATTTCCGGTTATACATAGAAATACGGGGGTTTTGCGGCTTGCGCGGCATAACTGACAGCTTCTTTTTATGCCCTTTTTCCCATCTTATCAGGCAGGCGGTTAAAAACGATCATAACCGCCACCAGCGCGGCAACCGCAAAGAGCAGCGCAGCAGGACTCTTCGTCACTCCCGCGATAATATAGGCGGCAAATGCTATGATTCCATTCACCACCGCATACGGCAGCTACGTCCTGATGTGTTCCACCAGATCACACTCCGCGCCGGTTGAGGAGAGAATCGTAGTGTCTGAAATAGGGGAACAGTGGTCGCCGAACAGTCCGCCGGATAAGACCGCGCCCACCGCGATAGCAAACGGTATGCCGAACGCCTGCGCCATGGGAATCGCCAGCGGCATCATGATCGCAAAGGTTCCCCAGGAGCTTCCTGTGGAGAATGACACAAACGCGCCAAACAGGAAGATGCAGGCTGGTACCAGAGCCGCGGAAAAGCGCATGGCCTGGAGGAATTCCACGATAAATTCCGCGGTTCCAAGACCGCTGATCATTTTCCCCAGAGACCAGGCCAGAATCAGGGTGACCGCTACATCCGTCATGCCCTTCATGCCTTCCACATACACCTTGAAGGTATCCTTAAACCGCATAACCTTAAAAATACAGATAAATGCCATCAGCACAATTGCACCGAAGAAGTACCCCATAGTCAGGGCAACCCGGAACTCATTGCCGTCCACCTTCTTAAATGGGAACCCGGCCGGGGCCAGCGTGCCGAACAGCGTCACAAACACCACAAGTATCGGCAGAACCACCATAACCGGTTTTGCGTTCTTCCGGGAATATCCCGTTTCCGCGCTGCCCTTCTCCTCGTCCTCCTGTATGAAGGAAAACGTCTCGTTGGACTTCCCGGCACGGAGTTCCGCCTTCTTCATCTGGGAAAAATCCAGCTTCGTAAAGGCAACCAGCGGAATCATGATAATTGCCAGAATTGCGTAAATCTGAAATGGAATCGCCTGGACAAACGTCGTATAGTCGGAATCCATTACTCCCAGATTGTCAAACTCGGACTGGATCAGACCCATAATATAGACGCCCCATCCGATAAACGGAATCAGAATGGCTACCGGCGAGGAGGTCGAATCCAGAATCCAGGCAAGCTTTTCTCTGGAAATCTTCAGTTTGTCAAACAGGGGGCGAAACACCGGCCCTACCAGAAGCGGTGTGCCCAGATCTGAGAAAAAGATTACGATGCCGCCCGCCCAGGCGCAGAGCTGGGCCTTCAGCTTCGTATTCACGTAGCGGTAGACACTCTGGCTGAATGCCTGGGCACCTCCCGATTTCTCCATCAGCTTGATGAAGCCGCCGATAAAGACGATCAGGACAATCACTCCCGCGTTATAGCTGTCCGTCAGCTGTACGAATAAATAATCTCCAATCATCGATTTCACAGCCAGAAACGGATTCCCGTGGCTGAAAATCATCACGCCTGCAAAACCGCCGCAAAATAGGGACAGGATTACATTCTTGCTCTTAATTGCCAGTATGACCGCGATAATGGGCGGAAGCAGGCTTAAAATACCGTAATTCATTACTTTCCTCCTGAGTATCTTACGAAGGCCTAACCCGATTTCTGATGAGCCTTCGATTTATTATTATGCATTCCCATGTATAAATACCAGATAATATTATCCGATACGGAGGAATTTTACAAGCATTATCTTGCTGAACAGGTATACTTTTTATCTGTCAAGGGAAAGATCGTAGATCGTCACACTCTCTCCGGCCTCAATCCGCTCCGTTCCGGCCGAAATATCCACCAGACAGTTACAGCCCGCCATGGAACTGAGGATCCCGGAAGCGTGTTTTTTGGCCTCGGGAATCCAGACCTCCCCGTTCTCGAAACGGCCCCTTAAAAAACGGCGGGATGGGCTGGATTTTAAGAATCCCCGGGATAGGATGGCTTTCCTCATCCGGGGGGCATAGAAGGAATCCCCCGTCATGGATTCAAACGCAGGCCGGCACAGGAGTTCAAAGTCTGCCAGTGCTCCGAAGGGATTTCCGGAAAGGCTGATGACCGGAGTTTCGTTTAATACGGAGCCGATGGTGGGCATTCCCGGCTTCATGAGGATTTTCCAGAACAGCCTTCTGGACCCGGCCATTGCGAGGGCCTGGTGCATGATATCCCGCTTTCCGACAGACACACCGCCTGTCGTTATGACCAGATCCGCTTTTTGGCACGCATCGCCAAGCGCTTCTGCCATCTCAGCCTCGCTGTCCGGGACACGGCGGCAGACGGGAACCTCGATCCCCAGCTCTCTTAAACGGACAGCCAGGAAATATAAGTTGCTGTCGTATATTTTCCCCGGCTGCAAGGGCTGGCCCGGCTCCGTCAGTTCATCACCGGAGGCCAGCACAGCCGCCCGGATCTTCCGGTAAACCGTTACCTCGCAAAGCCCCAGCCCGGCCAGAATTCCCGCTTCCACATAGGTCAGGCGTGTGCCCCTCTTAAGGACCGCAGTGCCCGCCTGAATATCTTCACCGCGAAAGCAGTAATTGCCATGCCGCGGACAGCCCTGAAAGACCGCCACGCACGTATCCCCGTAATCGGTCTTTTCCTGATAAATACAGCAGTCCGCACCCGCAGGAATCGGAGCGCCCGTCATAATACGGGCGGCCTGGCCGGGGCCTACCGCGCGCGTGGGCCAGCTGCCGGCGTCGATCTCCTCCACCACCTCTAAGTAAACCGGATTTTCGCTTGATGCATCCGTGATATCACAGCTGCGGCAGGCATAGCCATCTACCGGCGAACGGTCAAAGGGCGGCTGGTCCCCTTTTGCATACACGTCATCCGCCAGAATCCTCCCTGTACAGTCGAGCACAGAACACCGTTCGGTCTCCGCTATGATACTGCAGTGATCCAAAAGCAGCTGAACTGCCCGTTCCAATGTCACCCGCTCTTCTCCTTCGCTTCCCGTTTTCCTGGTATCCATCTCTCTTCCCATCCTGTCATTCAATTTCTTTTTGTTTTCCCTTAAATCTGACGAAAGAGGCGAGCCGGGAAGCGCGCCTCAAAACCTGTTACGCCTGCTTCTTTGCAGGGGAACAGAGCAATTTCATGAATCCGAACAGCACCATTCCGATAATTGCCGTCGTTAAGTAAATCTGCACTCCGGCAATCTGTTTTACCACATAGCCCAGAGTCTCCTGACCCGCTCCCGTGAAGAACGCGGCCGCCTTATTGGAGGCTACGATACCGATTGCCATGGGGAACGTAAGTCCCGCAAATCCCGGCGCAAACGGCACGGCAAAGAAGGACGGAAGCTTCACGATAATGAACACCAGGGATAAAAATACGCAGAGGAAAAGGACGCTCACCAGGATCATACTCGGCTCCGCAGCCAGATTCAAATAGCTGGCAAGACAGAGGCTGCAGGGGGCCAGCACGATGGCCTGGGTATGCCAGACTGCCGGTTTCACTTCCTTCGCCGCCAGTCTCCAGATCATAAACGGGATAGTTACCGTATAGATACAGAGTCCCCAGATTAATACCGCTTTCGCCATAACCGGCGGAAGCATGGCGGCTCCGACCACCGTGGAAACCATGATTCCGTTAAAGGTGACAAACCAGCTTGGAACGAAGGTATCCAGCTTCACGCCATGAAAGACATTGTTGAACAGGAACACGGCGATGTGAACCGCGTGGATACAGACAGCGGCGATTAAAACCACTCTGGCCGCACCCGGAAACCAGTCCTTATAGTAGCTGCACAGAATCATGGTAACCATGGTGATACCTGCATAGAGACTGGCCGGGACCGTATTTTTATACTCTCCTTTTACTATGGAAGGATAAAGGACAATCTTTGCAATGTAAAACAGAAGCACAACGGTGGAGGCCCACATGGTCACGTGACGGATCCAGTCGTATCCGAGTCCCTGATAGATGTTGCTTAAGGTGGCGGCGCCGAGCATGGTGGCTACAACCGGAATCGGCATATTTTTCAAACGTTCTTTCATAGATTACGTCTCCTCATAATAGAATTCAAAGTTTTCCTTTGTATGGAAGAAATCGGAATAGTCGATCTCAAACAGCGGTTTCTTTACCCGTGACACATCGATTCTTTTGGCAATCAGCTGGGTCAGTACGCCGCCGTAGGACAAGTCTCCCTGAAGAATTGCGCCGTATATTTTCCCATTTTTGTGAATGATTTTCCGGTACTGCTCTCCGTTGTCCTCCATGACCACGGTATACGTCTCATCCGGTATTTCCGGAACTCCCAGGGACATGGTGGGAATTCCCAGGAAATTCATCGTGGATTTGCTTGCAAAGAAGTCCTCCATGGAGGTCTGAACGCCTGCCATGTTATCCGCCGCGGTCATACCCTGCTTCACCGCAGCCGGCCAGATGGGGGAACGCCCCGTCACGTCGCCCGCGCCGTAAATGTCCGGCACGCTGGTCTGGCCGTGGTGGTCGATCACCAGTCCGAACCGGTCCATTTCCACTTCGGTATCCTTTAGAAATTCGATGTTAGGACGAACACCGGCGGTGACCACGACCATGTCACAGGGGATTTCCGTCTCATCGGTCAGCAGCAGGGATATGACTTCTCCGCCGTCTCCCATACGCACTTCCTTTACGCCCCGGCCCAGATAAAACTGGATGCCTTCTTTCTCCATGGCCTCCTCGTACGTTTTCGCACTGCTGCGGTCCAGCTGCTTCGCCAGTATATGGTCCTCCATCTCTACCAGCGTCACCCGTCTGCCGCTATGGAGAAATCCCACCGCTGCGTCGATGCCTACCAGGCCGCCGCCCATGACAACGATGTGCTTCGCCTTCGCCGCCTCATCCCGAATCTGCTCCGCCTCGTCTAAATTATGAAATCCAAAGACGCCCTTTGCCTCTCTCAAGCCTTCTACAGGCGGAAGGAAGGTATGGGAACCGGTCGCAATTAAAAGACGGTCGTAGGAAAGCTCCGTTCCGTCGGACAGAACTACCTTTTTTTCTGCTTCCCGAAGCGCAGAACAGACAACGCCCTTTCTCCAGTCCACCCGGTACTTTGTCTCAAAATCGGACTCTGCGAAGCAAAGCTCCTCCTTCGTCCTGATTCCTCCCAGATAATGGTGAAGAATGCATCTGGAATAAACGGCGTCATCCTTTGACACCAGCACGATCTCCGCCTCCGGACAGTGTTTTCTAAGCTGCCGCACGCCGTTGACTCCGGCTGCGGAAGCGCCTAATACCACGTATCTCATCCCTTCACCTCCTCCAGAGTAATCGCTCCCATGGGACAGATTTCCACGCACATCGGCGCGGGGGAACCATCCTGGGTACGGTGGACACACATGTTGCATTTCATGATTTCCTTATGCTCGACCCGGTCGCTCTTCAGCACGCCGTAGGGACAGGCCATGATACACATGTAACAGCTGGCGCATTTTTTCTTATCGTATTCCACAAAACCGGTATCGGGATTCTTGTGCATGGCTCCCGTCATACAGGTGTATACACATTCCGGCTTTTCGCAGTGGCGGCAGAAAATGGGCGCGCATTTTGACTCGCTGTCGATCACTACCCGGTTTCTGGCGTCGCAGCTCTCATGGCTGACGACACAGGCCGTCACACACGTCAGACAGCCGATACAGCGGCTTCTGTCAATTTTTATCCGGTACATCCGCGTTACCTCCTTCCATTTTCTCAAACCAGACTGGCGTCGCCTTGTAGGATGGCTCCTTCGAATACGGGTCGTAGACGGAAGGCGTCAGTTTATTGCACTCAATATAGTGGATCGGGGCGTACAGCTCTTTTTCCCGCACCTGATCCGAGATCCGCACCTGAAAACCGGCCTTTTCTCCGTTGATGGAGTGAACCAGGATGCGGTCATTTTCCTCCAGATCATACGCGGCGGCCGTCCCGGGATTCATAAAGAGATACGCTTCCCTGGCCGATACGTCTCCGATGAACTGAACCTCACTGGTTCTCGACTGGGTATGCCACTGGCCGACCGAGCCTCTTCCGGTGTTGAACAGGTACGGATACTCCTCCGTGAGCGGCAGAGGATTTTCCATGGGTGCCTCAAACTTGAACTGGGCTTTCCTGCTGGGAGTGAAGAAACTGCCGTCCTCATACAGGCGCCGTTCATCGTCCTCCAGCGTCTCTCCCTCCCGAAACGGCCACTGGACTCCGTTGGAATTCTCCAGCATCTCCCACGTGACGCCGGTGATGTCTCCCGGCATGCCTTTGGAACAATTCTTCATCAGTTCGAAACAGTCTCTGGGAGTCTCCCATCCGTTCAGCAAAGCACCCATTCCCAGCGCCTTACCCACGCCTAAAATAGCTTCGTAGTCCGTGATCTCATTCTCCTTCTTCGCAAGGCAGGGGCGCATGGCGGAAAGACGGCGCTCCAGATTGATATAGGTGCCTTCCTTCTTGATTCCCGGAACTACGGGGAAGAAGACCGTACAGTCCTCGGCGCTCTCGATGGTGTCGTAGATATCCTGAACCACAAACAGCTCCAGCTTCTTCACCGCGCTTGCAAATGTCTCGTTGTTGGTCCAGCTGTGGCGCGGATTGGTGCAGAGAATCCAGAGCCCCTTGATCCGTCCTTCATTGATGCCTTCGATGATCTGGTTATAGGTCGCCGTCGGCTTCTCCGCCAGCACGCTCTCGTCCACGCCAAGCGCTTCCGCCACCTTAGCCCGTCTGGCCGGATTCGTGAAATCACCGCCGGCATAGAGAACCGCCGTATTGCTGTAGGACCTGGAGCCCATGGCATTACACTGGCCCGTGATGGAATTGGCCCCGGTTCCCGGACGGCCGATATTGCCTGTCATCAGCGCCAGATTGATGATGGCCTGTGCGGTGCGGACCGCCTCATAGCCCTGGTTCACGCCCATGGTCCACCAGAAGGAGACCCGCTTTCCTTCGTGAATCAGCTGCGCCAGCTTAAGAATCTGCTCCGGGGAAAGTCCTGAGTTCTCCTGAGCCTGGTCCGGGGTAAATGGTTTCACAAATTCTTTGAATTCCCCGTAGCCTTCCGTGTGTGCCTCGATGTAGTTCTGATCGATCCAGCCTTTTTCGATGAGAACGTTGGCCAGCGTATAGAGAAGATATAAGTCTCCCCTGCATTTTACCGGGTACCAGTAATCCGCGTTCATGGCTGTCTCTGATTTTCTCGGATCGATGACAATCACCTTTTTATCGGGATTCTGACGCACCCGCTTCCAGAGGATAGGATGGGCAACGACCGGATTGGCTCCGATGAAGATAATCGTATCGGAAAGCTCCAGATCCTTAAGCGTGTATCCCGGGGCGTCGAAGCCGTAGCTCTGCTTGTGGGCCACGACCGCGGTCGCCATGCAGAGACGGGTATTGCCGTCCACATTGGTCTTTAAGTAATTTCTCATGACGTGGCCGAAAATGGCAAATTCCTCCATGGTCAGCTGACCGGTGCTGATGCCTGCCACGCTTTCCCGGCCGTATTTTGCCTGAAGCTCCTGTAACTGATCCGCCACATACTGAAATCCCTGGTCCCAGGAAACTTCCTTCATGGAACCGTCCGCCTGCCGGATCTTCGGAAGCGGCGAGGTCTTTACCACGGTCTGCTGTTTATCCAGGGACAGTCCCTTGATGCAGCAGAAGCCGTCGTTGACCGGGTACCCCTTTGTCGGAAGCACCCTGACGATCTTTTCGTCCTCCACGTAAAAATCCAGGTTGCAGTCCAGGGCACAGTAGTTGCAGGTTGATTGTACTTTTTTCATGCGTTCCTTCCTTCCCGTACTCTTTTCGTTAATATTTTAACTATAGCAGAAATGTACAAAAAACGCCGTGATTTTCATCACGGCTGTTTAAAATAATTGCTCAAATTCTCCAGGTTGGGAATCCAGAAATGATTCTTTTCCATAAGGATCAGACCCGAGTCGCAGAGTTTCTTCACCTGCCTCGATACCGTTTCCCGCTTGGAGCCCAGCATTTCGGAAAGATAGGTGATGCTTAACTGCATTTCGATGGAAATCCCTCTCTCTGTCTCCTTTCCGTAATCCCTGGCCAGCATGTAGAGCTTGGCGGCGAGGCGTTTTTCTCCCTTCAGCGCGTTGGTGGTGTTCTTCATCTGGCGGTACAGGCGGCGGATTCTTATGGCCATGGAATTGAAGGCGGCCTTTGTCAGCTCGCCATCCCGCGCCATCACATGCCACAGCCTGTCCTTCGGAAGGACGAGAACCCGGGAGTCCTCCCGGACCTCGCAGTTGATGGAAGCCGGAATATCCTCGAACAGGACTTCATTCAGAAGGTTTCCCGGGCCGTAGACGAATACCACTTTCTTCTCCCCCAGGGTGTTCAGCTTATAGAGCGAAACCATGCCCTCCAGAAGGATATAGAAGCAGGTCAGGTCTTCCCGGTCGTAGAAAACGTGCTGTCCCTTCTCATACCGCCTCATATAGGCGAAGGAAGCGATCTCCGCCCGGCTGGCAGGGCTGGCAAATCTCAGAATGTTGGATATTTCAAATGCTTCTCCCATGGTCATATGGCATGTCCTCCGCTGTTGTGATGGGTTTTTGCAGCTTTGGGGCTGCCGCTGTTATCCAGGTCTGCGGAGTCGAGAAGATGAATGATTACTTCTAATATAGCATCCAGATTGTTCGAAGCGATCGTTTCTGGTATTTTGAAATGTTCTGGTGTTTCTGTCCTGGCCGCAGTTTCATCCATTTCCGGTTCCCAGCCGCCGTCTGTCACATAGGCCAGCACGGTCGAACGATCACAGACGGGCTTTCTCGAGACCTCCTGCCGCAGCACTTCGATCTTTGGGTAATCCGAATGCTTCTGCCCCTCCAGTAAAATCAAATCCGCCTCCGGAAAGAAGGAAAAGAAGGCGTCTGCCTGTAAACCCGGCTGTTCCTTTACCATGGAAAACTTACTGCCGGAGTACACCACCGTGCCATACGCGCCGGCCTGCTTCATGCGAAAGCTGTCCGTTCCCGGCACATCCGCCTCAAACTCGTGACCATCGTGTTTGATTACCGCAGCACGGATTCCCCTGGAAGCCAGCGCCGAAACCAGTCGCTCGAGAAACGTTGTCTTTCCTGTATTCTTGCTTCCGCTCACCGCCAGCACGGGACAGACTGTCCGTTCCAGTCTTCCGTAGGCATCACGGTCGTTGACGTTTAAAAACCAGCGGTCCGGGAGGTGCTCCCGGCCGGTTTCCAGAACGAGGCACGAGATTCGGGAGAGGAATTCCATCATGCGGTAGTTTCCTTCTCCGATGCATCCGTCAAGCGCAGTCAGACACGTTCTGGAGTAAAAACCACAAAGTGGCTGGATCCGGCCATCGCGCGTCTTCCAGATCACCGCATCGTATTCCGGCGTCCACCGTTCCATCAGGCGGCGTCCCATCTCAGCCCGGATCAGAGGCATGTCGCACGGCACAAACAGAAGGACGTCTGCGTCCGTCTCTAAAAAGCAGGAGCGGATGCCGCCCATGGGACCGATGTGTCCCTGTTGTCCATCGACCGGAAGATCCAAAATTGCAGTGCAGTTATCAGGAATTTCGGTTGGATTCCCGTAAATTCCCGTGGACAGGAAAAATGGCAGCCCCAGGCCTGACAGCTCCTCCATAATCTGCCCGGCAAAGCTCCTTCCGTGATAGTCCAGATCGGCCTTATTGACGTACCCCATGCGGCGGCCGGAGCCGCCGGAGAGGATGACGATACCACAGTTCTCTTTCATCCGCTGCCACCTCGTTTGCTTAATCGTATTTTTTTATCATATCACAGAATAAAATGGGTTGCAAATGAGAAAAAGGCAGATGGAAGCCAAACGGGACATTTCGTTCGTCTGCCATTTACAATCCTGTTCAAAAGGAGTAAGCTTACATCATCAGGAGGTGTTTTCCATGAACGAAAAAGCAAAGAAGTATGTAGCTATGTTTCGGCAGGTCAAGATCGCATCCGCCGCGACGGTGGACGCCGGGGGCCATCCCCAGAGCCGGATCATCAATATCATGATCGCCAATGATGACGGAATGTACATCGTAACCTCAAAAGGCAAGCCTTTTTATAAGCAGCTGGCCGCCAGCGGTGAGATTGCCTTAAGCGCCATGTGCCCGGAATGCCAGTCGTTGAAATTCACGGGACGCCTGCGCCTTGCAGATAAGAAATGGGTGGACGAGGTATTTCTCCAGAATCCGGGCATGAATGAGGTCTATCCAGGTGACAGCCGTTATATACTCGATGCATTTCTGATTTATGAAGGCAGCGGGGAATGGTTTGATCTGCTTCACTATCCAATCAACCGGGAAAGCTTCTCCTACGGAGGGGCGGATGAGGAAGTGAGCGGATTTTCCATCACTGACGCATGTATCGGATGCGGGTGGTGCGCGGAGGCATGTCCGCAACAATGCATCACGCCGGGGGAGCCTTATCAGATTGCGGGAGACCATTGTCTCCGGTGCGGGTTGTGTCAGGAGACCTGCCCTGTGGGGGCGGTAATTAATTTGTACAACTGATCAGACACTCAGCTGCGGAAAGACAGGTTCCTTCTAAAATGAAAAAGCAAAAAAAACATTCGAATATAACTATTTTTTTAACAAAAAGAAATCTTCTCTTTTGGAAATGGGAATTTCTTTTCATTTACAATATCATGGCTGCCCTTTTATTGCTTCTGATTCCGGCCGGCGGTTTATTCGCGGCCATGATTCAGGGAAACTTGACTGCTGTTCTCATACGCCTTGACAAAGATTTCTGGCTGACGTTATTTTCAGGGATGGGATTTTCCATAATTTTTCCGGATATTTGTTATTTTGTTTGTATTTTGCATCATTTATCCTGGCTGCAGCGGGAGGAACTCTATTTGGGAGTCAGTTTTAATGAGTGTTTTAAGCAGACGGTAATCCACAGGCGGGATGTTATTTATGCAGACAGCGATTGGTTTATCATTCCTAACAGAGCCTATGCATTTCATATTCTTTTTATAAAGGAATTAGGAAAATTTTCCGTGAACGGGCGATACCAAACCGGGCTTCTCGAAACTGCGGATGATGGGAAATGGAAGATTATCCTTACTGCCGGGGAATTAAAAAAACTACGGCAGTGGTACCGGACGCAAAAATCGCATGCGGCCACTGCCGAAGGATCTATGTAAGAAAACAAAGATTCAGCTCAACTTCATGAGCGGATAGTCCTCTTCCGACTCCTGTTTCAGACAGTAATCCATAAATGCCTCCGTCTCTCCGCGCCTACGTCGTCGTTGTCACCCGGTCCCAGTCTGCGATTCCATCGGCCTGCACCAGCCAGTTGAGCGCATAATGCCACTCGAAAACAATATCACTGCTCAGCATCGGAACCTCCTTGTGGTGGACTCTCGCATCGACGCAGGCCCAGTCATACCGCAGCACCAGATCCTGCATGTCGAGAATCTCCTCCCTGCTGCGAAGCACCGCAGCTTCCATCAGGCTGTCAAAGGTATGGTTCCAGATGACAGCCCCGAGCTCAGAGGCATTACAAATTTCTGTCGGTTCCTTCAACTCCATCATGGACAGTGCCCACAAAAGTACAGAGCAGCACTCATACCGCCAGCCAAACCGGTTATGGAGCGCCGGATCCTTGTCCGGATTTTCGAGATAGTCCCGCTCTTCCGGTGACAGCCAATCCGAAATCTGATAGCGTTCCTCCATCTGCGCGATCTCTTCCGCCGCCATTTCCTGGCAGTTTTCAAACTGGCCGCTGGTATAAATCTCAGACTGGACACAAGCGGTAAAAATACAGGCAAGGCGATGAATGATCACTTCCTTGTCCGGAATTTTACACTCTGATTCGAACACCGACGCCTTCAAATGCTCAAGAAAGGGAATCCCCTTCTCCTTTAAAATGGCGATAGAACGCATTTTCCGTTCTCTGTCTGCCTCTTCCTCATTTACCTCACGATCCAGAATCGTGGTGCTGGCCTGCGGATAAAACTCTTCAAAATCACTCTTTCCGTCAATCGACAGCAGCAGGCGGCCATCCCAGTGATACAGATACATATTGGGATACAGCACAAAAGCGCTGAGCTCTTTTGCCATGCCATAAATGGAGTGTATGATACAATTAGTCCTGTCGCTGTCCTCATCGATTTCGAACCGGATTCCTATGATACAATTAAACAGACGCATCTGGCAGAGGGCCGCTTCCTTCACCTCCTCATTTTCAAGAGGGGCCTGGGAAAAAAATTTGGCCATTCCATTGGACTGCACCTTCGTCTCCTCGGCGTCCGTTACCAGGTGGAAAACCGCTGCGGTGCCATCCTTAAAACGAATCTGAAATTCATCTTCGTCCATATAAAAGATCTTGTCCATCACTTCATCAAACAGGCGGCATGCAGTATCCGGCACGGCCTTCCCGTCTTTTCTGCAGGCATACAGTGTCAGGACTGCTTCCTGCGTCTTTGGTTCTTCCTTTTTAGGCTGAGCCTTCTTTCCAAACAGTTTCATGGTATTATCCTTTTTCTTTTGGTTTCATTGGCAGTGCGTAAACGTATAATCCAGAGGGGAAATCATCGAAATGAAGGATCTCCTGTATCTGAAATCCGCATTTCTCCATCACCTTTCGTGAACCGTAATTCTCTTCCACCACATAGGCTTTCAGACCTCTGATTCCCTGCTCCTGTGCAAATGTCTTCAGCAGTTCCACCGCGGCGGTATTGTATCCCTTATTCCAGAATCTCTGAAAACTGAACAGAGACACCGAATACTCTCCACAGTTCTCCTCATCCTGTTTCAGGGCGGCGACTCCTACCGGTTCTCCGCTGTCTGCAATTCGTATGAGAAAGCCGTAATTTCCTCCTTCCGTATAATGCCTGATGAGTTCTTCTGCCTCCTCCGGCTTCTCATGGGTATCAAAACGCATATATTTTACAATTTCCGGGGCGGAAGTCATGGAAAATACCGTATCCCTGTCTTCTGCCCTTAATTTATCCAGCCAAATTTTCTTTTCCAATGTCTGTCAAACCTCCAATTCCCACTCTCTATGGCTATTTTACCATAAAAAGTGAGAATTGGAATCCTATATATCATTCAATTATTATTTCAGCTCTCCGCATCCTGAGCCGATTCCTGAGCTGGTTCCGCACCTTCCCGTTGTTCCCCGTCGGACTGAGGCGTCCCCGGACGCGGTTCTTCTCCCGGTTCCCCTCCTCCGCTGCCGTCAGCGCCGCGATTCCCACGCATGCCGTCTCCCTGCTGAGGATTATCTGTTATGCCACTTTCTCCGCCTTTCTCTGGAGCTTTATCACCGGATCCGCGATTCCGAGGGCCATTGTTCTTAAAGTCGTCCATTCCGGATCCCGGTCCGCCCTCCATTCCGGACCGTGTGCCGGACTGGGTAATGATTCCCGAGACAGCGATTTCCATAGATTCTTCTCCCGCAGCCACCTGATACGTCTCCCCGTCCTTTAATTCCGGGGAACCTATAATCAGAGAAGAATACTCCTTATCCGGATTCCCTGACAGAATTACCATTTCATCACCGCTCGTAAGCGTCCACTCCGTGCCGGCTGTTTTCGTACCAGCAAAATACACGACAATCACATTTTGAGTGGAGTCACTGGAAAATGACTGCAGCATCCCAAAACTGCCAGTTCCCATAAATGTTCCTCCGCTGATCGTTCCGGTTCCATCGTAATCCAACGTCCCGTTTCCATTGTCTGTCGGGCCCTCTACGATCACATTGCCGCCTTCCATATAGAAATCACCGTTCGAGTCAATGCCGTCTCCAGAGGCGCTGACCTTTATCTCACCTCCAGTAATTTTAATATAGGCGCCTTCCGTTGAACCAAAAGCGCCTCCTGGGCCTCCCGGCCTTCCTTCCATGCCGGACTCCAGATTACCGGAGCCGTCATTTCCGGAGCCGTCATTTCCGCCGGCCGCATTTAAACCGTCGTCTTCCGAGGTAACGTCGATCACGCCGCCATTGATATCAATCGTCAGCCCTTCTATCCCCTCATAACTCTCTATAATAGTAATGGTTCCATCGTCGATCACTACCTGCTTATCAGCGTGGATTCCATCGTCTCCGGTGGCAATCGTAAAAGTTCCTCCGGTAATGTTCACGTCACCGTTGCAGTGGACTGCGTCATCCTCCGAATCAATGTCAATGGTACCTCCTGATACCTCCAGGAGCGTCTCCGCCTTAATTCCCTTGGCGGCCGCCGTAATGGAAAACGTACCATCGGAAATCTTCACACAGCCCTTGTCCTCTTCCTCGTCATTGCTGGCCTGAATGCCGTCTTCCCCAGCGTTTAAGGTGAATGTGCCTCCTTCTATTTCTACTGAATCTTTTCCCTTCATGGCGTCCTGAACCGCGTCAATCACATACGTTCCAGACTTCACAGTCAGATCATCCTTGCTTCGGATTCCACAACCGTAATTTCCTGTGACCGTCAGCGTTCCGCTGCCCTCCAGAATGATATCGTCCTTGCTGAATACGGCTGCATCCGGTTCATCGGCGTCTTCTTCCTCATACTGGTACCCGGTTCCATCGGTAATATTATTATCTGTTCCCTCTTCCGTGGTGATTGTGATACTGCCGCTTTTTATTCCATAGACAGCGGACGAGCTGGCATTGGATATTGTAAAGCCATCCAGAATCAGGCGGACCTCGTCCTCCTTGCCTGCATTTACTGCAATCTGGCCGTCTGTAATCTCTCCGCTGAGCCGGTACGTTCCCGCCGCCGTAATCGTCACGACACGCTGATCCACCGCGGCTCCCGTTCCGGTCACTGAGACAGAATCTCCCTTTCCGGTTATCACGGTTTCCGTTCCTACGGCGCTTCCATTGCCTTCTGCCTCAGTATCTTCGAAGGCCTGATCTCCTTTTTTGCTCTGGCAGCCGGTCATCATAATCGCTCCAGCCATAACGAGAAACAGACCGCGTCTCAATAATTGATTCATCCCATCTCTCCTTTCACTCTTGTAATATCAGTCCCTATAAAAAATGGATCCTCCAATGTAAATTTCTCATTTACAACTCCTCTCTGTTCTCTGCTATCCGGCCGCACACAATCGTCAGATTTCCATTTCTGCACCGAATATCATCGAGCATCGCCTTCTCCTCCTCTTCCTTTTTCAGTTCGATCCGGTAGCAGAGCTCATAAAGACTTCCCATATTTGTTGTGCGTACCTTCATGAGCACCGCACGCTTCGTATACTTTTCGAATAAGTCATCGAAAATTCCGGCATAATCCAGATTTTCCGGTATGGTGACTTTCAGTTCTTTCTGCGCTAATGACTGGCTGCCAAGAGGAACCGCCGCCAAAACTAGAATTGCCGCTCCGATTATGATAAGCAGGAGAACAGCGATTCCCAGATACCCCATTCCTGTCGCCAGGCCGATGGCCATGGCAAGAAACACGCTTCCAATTTCTCTGGCATTTCCCGGAGCAGACCGGAAACGCACCAGCCCGAACGCGCCCATTACCGCGACACCTGTTCCCAGATTTCCGTTGACCAGCATAATCACCGCCTGTACCACCGCCGGGAGAATCGCTAACGTCATCACAAAATTTCTTGAACTTGTATTTCTATATGTATGAAGGAATGCCAGAGCAAGTCCAAGTCCCAGTGAAGTCAAGGTACATATGACCAGCTGCGGCAATGTAATCCCGGAGCTGACTGTTTCCGTCAAAATACTGTTAAGCACAGACACGCCCTCCTTTTACAGTGTTTTGTTTGTATTCGGTTTCCGCCCCTTCCTCTCTCAGCAGATACCCCCTGTAGTAACGCCCATACTTCGAGAATGACACGGGATAGATGGAAAGCTCCGAAAATGCCCGGCTCATCCAGACCGGCATCGCTCCCGGTATTTTTACTTCCATCAGGACACAGCCTGCATCAAGCAGGGAAGTCCCATATGCCCCGGCCCGCAGATCTAACGCTTCGTTTCTGCATCGTATATCCCAGTCAAAAGTAACCCGCAGTTCTTCATCGGTTTTGCAGTAACACGCCACGCGGTCATAAGCCACGTACGCCGCCGGTTTCAGATGATACCTCTGTTTCATGTACTGTATTTCCCGGAAAATCTGATTTTCCGACTCTGGAAGAATCCCGTTATTTAAATACAAAACGGCAGACACAAGTTCCATTGGTACACGTCTTTTATATACCACACCGCTGTATTTCTTCTTCATTTCCAGAAATACCGTACTCTTTTCATTCACCGCCCCATAAGCCCGCAGACGAAGTTTTTCTTTGTATACAGGCCCATCCAGGGACGTTCTGATCAGTTCAAAATCCTTTGTGTCAAAATAAATATTGGAAATGGTATGTACTCCATATGCATCGGCTGTCATCCTGTCCTCAAACACCCGTTTCAGACCGAGATACTGTACTTCTGTCAGCAGATATTTCTTTTCATAACGTTCAAAAATTTCCTGTGCCATATCGGTCCTGCCTCCTTTTCTCTGTGTAATTACCTGCTCTTTGTTTTTTAAGGTGTTTTTATCCTAGCATGAAAAGCTGAAAGAAAGCTGAAAGGACGGACGGGATTTGGTGATTTTTCTGTGAAAGAGTGTCGGAGGTCTACTTTTCCAGGGCATTCAAAGACGCGCTTGGCCTCCCTTTTACGAAATATTTAAACACATACCGGGTCAGAATCGCCTCACGCCTCCTCCGGCAGTCCAATGATTCCCTTAAAAAGATAGCCGAAGAGTCCGGATTTCAGAGTTATAATTATTTTTTGACTGTTTTTAAGACATATATGGGGGTTACGCCGGTGCAGTATCGGGAAAAACCACCGGATACTTCCACTGATTGATACTTATGAAGCCACAGAACGGACGCTAATCAGGCAAACTGTTTAACGTCCGTTCTGCAGTATAGTATCCCTCTGATATAGGGCAGGTTCATGCCCTCTTCACAAAAAAGATGACAGCCGTCCCCATTAGAGTTATAATATTTCCTTAAAGGAGATGACTTCACCCATGAAAAACAAAACAAAATCAGTATTGGCAGCTTTCCGCTCCAAATTCGCGACAGCCCTGCCAATTATTCTTTTTTTCCTTTTTTTATTTTACTCTACGATCCTATTATTCGGCATTTCCTATTCAATCCTCGTATCGGTGGTTACAATCCTGTTCAAGGTCAATTATCGGAAATATCTAACAATCCGGCAGCTGATCATTCTTGTGGGGACGCAGTTTTTGATGGCTCTTCTCAGCTTTTTTGCCTCCCTCAACGTTGCGCTCTGCATTCTTCTCAATCTGACCGTTCCCTTTCTGCTGGTTTTTCTCCAGACCTCGCAGTTTAATCCGCTGGGATATTTTGCAAATGCCATGTGCTTTGTCTTTCTTCAGCTGCGGCCGGTCGGGTGGGAGGGACTGGCCATGCAGATGGGGGCGCTGGCCTACGGTCTGGCAGTTCTGACCATCATACTGTTCTTCTGTTCGTTTCAGAATAGAAAAAATGACCATTTTGCTGCTGCCAAAAAGGGGCTCCTGCTCCTGGCGGCCGCGCTGCACGCTCAGATTGAGCAGATGTCCCCCACCGCAGAACAAACAGACCCCTCCGGCAGTCAGGCTTCCGGACAGATGGATACCATCTTTCCAATCCTCCAGGAACTTTACGGAGAAGCCTACAAAAGCAGGGGCCTCACCTATGTGGTAAGCCCCCAGGGGAAAATTCAGTATATGTTTGCGCTGCTGTTTCAGCGTGCCGTGTATTTTCTGACAAATCCGTACCAGGCAGCCACGCTCTCTGACCAGACCTGCCATGACTTGTTGGAACGCCTGGCCCGATATATGGAGGCCGCGGGAAACGGCGGTTTTGTACGGAAGGAACTGGTCAGCACAGGAAATAAGCTTCTGGCTGAAGCGGAGGAACGCGATGAAATCCCCTGCATTTTTGTTCAGAATTTTCTCCGTCTCTTCCTGCTGATCCTGGAAAACATTCGACAGACAGGTGAAAAACAGAGTCCTCCCTGTTGGAGACTTCCCAGCTACCGCCGCCCCTTAAGGAAACTGTTTGGCCAGATAAAAGCGGATGCATTTGAGACGCGTTTTGCGCTTCGTCTCAGCGTAGTTTTGACAGTTGGCTTTACTTACAGCATGGTCAGCCAGGCAAATCATGGTTACTGGCTCGTGCTGAACGCCTTCCTGCTGCTCCGCCCCATGTATGAGGAAAGCGCCACACGCATCAAGACCCGCTTTATCGGCACACTGGCGGGCTGTCTTATTCTGCAGTTTCTTCTCCCGCTGTTCCATGGAACCGGCTGGCATTTTGTACTGGCGACCGTTATGGCGACAGGGCTTTATATGGAAACGGCCGGAACCTGGCAGCAGGCCCTGTTCTCCACCTGCTTTGCCCTGACCCTTACCACGCTGGCACTCCCACAGATGCTGGCTGCTGAGCTCCGTATCCTATATGTCGTCGCTGCGATGGTGCTGGTACTTCTCGTAAACCGTTTTGTATTTCCAACACACCAGAAGGGACAGTACCGCTACAACCTGTATCAGCTGTTCCACACACACCACGTTTACCTTCGCCTGCTGGAGAGCAGCCTGACCGCGCCTCTGGATTATGGAGTCATCTGCGATGTCCAGATCCATTACCATCTGATTCACGACCAGATTATCCAGTATTTGAAAAAGGCGGGAAATGAGGATTCGGCCTTTATCAAAAAACTTCTATGGATTTCCTGGCACATGATATCCGAGGCGGAACAAATGCTTTTCTTAATCAACAACCGAAAAGCCAGTGCGGTTAATTCCGTACAGATGGAAGACTATCTGGCCTTTACCGCCTGTATTTTAAGCGAAATCCAGGAGATGCTTCATATGAAAGCTGACAGGAATCGCACCGTATCCCCGGAGATCATCTATAAACGGACGATGGAAGGGGAACCCCGTTTATCTGTGTTGATGGAACAGTATTCCAAACAATTGTCTGAGATGTATCGTTGTGTCTGCAGTCATAACGGGTGAGGCGATGAGGGGCGGTGATGATGCCTGCAGTGATGGTCTCGACAGCATGATATCGGCAGCGATGGAGTCTATCACCAAGCTAAAAATAATATCTCCGCCCCGAACGTCACCGTACGTCTATCTCCTCTGCGATCTGTTTAACCGCTTTATTTTATATCCTTTTAGAACTTCAGCCTGCACTCTACCCCATCGTAACGGTGTTTTCCTTCGTTGGCCTCATAGGGAATCTCTCTGCTGTACCGGAAACCCAGCTTTTCCATTACACGGCCCGACGCCGGATTCTCCTTTGCATACCTGCCCACCAGTTCCTTTACCTTCAGGACATTCTTTGCAAAATCCACAATTACTTCCATAGTTTCTGTCGCATATCCATAGCCCCAGTATTCTTTGCCGAAATTATAACCTATTTCAAATAAATGGTATTCCTCTTCGTAATAAACAAGTCCGGTTCCGATCAGTTCCCCAGTCGCTTTAAGCACCACGGCCCAGCGGTACCACTGATCCGATGGTATCTGAGAGACTTCGAAGGCAGCCCACTGCCTGGTCTTCTCAACGTCATTATGACTGCTCCAGAACATATACCGCGCCACCTCCGAATCGCTTTCCCAGCAATCGAAGACCCGCTGTGCATCTGCTTCGCAAAATGGCCGCAAAAGCAGCCTTTCCGCCTCTAATACAGGTGTTTTCATCTTATTTTCCTTCCCTGGGCTTCCATATAAGGCCCTTTCATCGTTTCGCTCATTTTAACACACGCAGGCCCTTTTTACTATCTGTATCAGCGTATTGATTAGCCACCAGGCCTTTTAGCGATCATTTACGAGCTGCAGTAACGTTTCCACCGCATGCTCCATCGCTATTTTCTCTGAAAAACTCTTATCCCTGGAAGCCACCTCCAGAATATTCTGTTTCAGATTCCTCGGGCTGACAATGACTCGCAGCGGAACTCCCAGCAGATCCGCATCAGAAAACATGATGCCGGCGCTTACCTGGCGGTCGTCATAGATCACCTCCACGCCCCTGCTCTGCAATTCCTCATACAGGCGGTCCGCATACTCTCTGACTTCTTCATGGTCCGGCCGGACAGCACATAAATGAATCTGCCACGGTGCAATTTCCTTTGGCCAAATCGGTCCAAATTCATCATGGTGCGCCTCACATACAGCGGCAGCAAGCCGGCCCACACCGATCCCGTAGCATCCCATCACCGGATACTGCATACTTCCGTCCTTTGCCACATACGTCATATCCATAGCTTTTGTATACTTTGTACCTAACTGGAAAATATTTCCGACCTCAATACCGCGTGAAATCTTAATTGCTGCCTTCCCGCAGTGAGGACAGATTCCTCCTTCGGTGATCTTCGCAAAGTCATGGTATTCTGCGCTGCCCGCATCCCGTTTCATATCCAGCCCGGTATAGTGGTATTTACAGATATTGGCGCCGCAGGATAAATTATTTGCCCCTTCCAGCGAACGGTCAAACAGAACCGTAAAATCCCCCTTTAAGTTGTACGGACCAATATATCCAGCCGTCAGGCCGCTTTCCTCTGTGATGACTGCCGGGTGAATCTCGTATCCCAGATAATTGGTCAGTTTTGTTTCATTTACTTCCAGATCGCCCCGAATAAACAGGACAATATACCTGTCGTCAGAATTTCGCTGGTAAACCACTGCCTTACAGGAGTGTTCCTTCCCTGTTTCAAGGAAATGACAGATATCCTCAATCGTGTGTATATCCGGCGTATGAACCAGCGTCAGTTCATCTGAAATTTCATCCCTGGCACTGCGCACAATGGTTTCCGCCGCTTCCATATTGGCCCGGTATCCGCACTCCCCGCAGATCGCGATGGAGTCCTCTCCGATGGGTGTCAAAAGCATAAATTCATGGGAAATGCTGCCGCCCATCATGCCGGAATCCGATGCCACGGATATGACCTCAGGAACTCCCACCCTCTTATAAATCCGCTCATAGGCCTTATAACACCTGTCATAATACGCTTCTAAATCCTCCTGGCTTCTGTGGAACGAGTAGGCGTCCTTCATTGTAAACTCGCGGACCCGGATCAGTCCCGCCCTCGGACGCGCCTCATCACGAAATTTTGTCTGAATCTGATAGATCATAAAAGGATATTTCAAATAGCTCTGTCCATATTCCCTCACAAGCTGAACCGCCGCCTCCTCGTGGGTCATACCGAGAACCAGAGGGCTGCCGCCCCGGTCGGCAAACCGGAGCAGTTCTTTTCCAATGCTCTCATACCGGCCGGACTCCTGCCATAAGGAGGCCGGCATCACAACAGGAAACTGTACCTCCTGCCCATCGATTGCGTCCATTTCCTCCCGCATAATCTGTTCAATCTTACGAGTAATCCTCTTTAAAGGCGTATAAGACGAATAAATACCATTTGCCACATACTTCATATAGCCGCCGCGGACCATCAGCGCATGGCTGTCCACGACACAGTCCGCGGGACGTTCTTTAAAACGATCCCCTACAAGTTTTTCCAGTTTCATATGATTTCCTCCTTTTTCATTTTCCACAAACTAAAAAACGCCCCAAGCTGACGCTCATCAGCTTAGGGCGAACTGTACAAAAGTCCGTGGTACCACCTAAATTCGGAATAAATCCGCGCTCGCGAGTACGGGGCAGACTGCCTGATACTCTTTCTCTGTGACGGGAGAACCCGGCGAAACCTACTGGGAAATCTACGTTCCGTTCAGCCCACAGCTCAAAGACCGGTTCGCTACTCCTTCAATGAAAGCTCGCACCAACCGCTTTCTCTCTGTAAAGTCCGGAATACCTACTATTTCTTATCATAGCTTTTTGTATTTGATTACATGCACAATAGCACAAATGAAGGGAGGTGTCAAGACCTGATGGTGTTTTAGATAACGTCACTTTACTTTCGGAAACAAAGGATAGAATTCACCCATATGGCAGAATTAAGATTTGTTCCTTCTAGGTTATCATATTTTGTCCGTTTTTTCTACCGCCTCTTTTCTGCTTTCAGATTTTACGT
>OIES01000148.1_pt1 | contig 36496 bp, 31 predicted proteins | sample 1581811 | NCBI WGS metagenome assembly OIES01 (sample SAMN03281021, study PRJEB24777) | human gut metagenome | isolation source: fecal sample PR177 from 1 month old male Malay infant, vaginal delivered... | reverse complement strand
AATGATGCCGCAAGTTTGTACAGGCTGGGGTACAATACCAGCCTTCTTGTTATACACAAAAATAGATTGACGAATTAATTTTAAAACCTGCCGAAAAGTACTTGACTTTTGTTAGCAGGTTTTTTTGTCAACTTTTTAACTTTACTATATAGTAATATTTAGTGATATGTGTTATAATGGTGTTGAGGTGATTATTTATGCGAGTTACTACATCCAGATCAAAAAACTCAGAATCCTTTTACATTACCAAATCCTATACGAATGCCCAAGGAAAAAGCACTTCTAAGACCATACGCAAGCTTGGCACTCTGGCCGAGCTCTCAAGACGTCTCGGCACCGACCGGGATGGTGTTATGGCATGGGCTAATGAAGAAGCACGCCTTGAAACCCTGAAATACAAGAGCGAGACTGAGGGGGCGGCTGTCATGGTCCCATTCCATCCGAATAGGCCTATGGATTACAACAAGCAAAAGCTTTTTGGCGGCGGCTACCTCTTCCTCCAGTCTGTTTACTATAAACTTAAGATGGATTCCGTTTGCAGGAAGATCAAGGGCCGTTACAAGTTTGAGTATGGCTTAAACGCCATCCTTTCCGATCTGGTTTATACCAGAGTCTTGGACCCTTCCAGCAAAAGGTCCTCCTTCAGGGCTGCAAAACAGTTTCTGGAGGCACCGGCTTATGAACTTCATGACGTATACCGTGCACTTTCCGTCCTCGCCAAAGAGCTTGACTTTATCCAGGCGGAAGTATTTAAAAACAGTTTTTTTCTAGGCGGCAGAAACGACAGGATCCTTTATTATGACTGCTCAAACTACTATTTCGAGATTGAGCAGGAAGACGGGGACCGGAGGTATGGGAAAAGCAAGGAGCACAGGCCCAATCCGATTATCCAGATGGGGCTTTTCACCGACGGGGACGGGATCCCGTTAGCCTTCTCGCTTTTCCCCGGCAACCAGAATGAGCAGAAATCCCTGAAGCCCTTGGAATCTCAAATCCTCCAGCAGTTCGGGTGCGAGAAATTCATCTATTGCAGCGATGCTGGACTCGCCTCAGAAGACAACAGGGTATTGAATCATTTAGGACAGCGGTCATTCATTGTCACGCAGTCCATCAAAAAGCTTCCAGCTGAGGATCGTGAATGGGCTCTGGATATGAAAGGTTTTAAACGCCTGTCTGATGACGCGCCAGTAGATATCACACAGCTGACAGAGGATGACCGGCAGAACCTTTTTTATAAAGATGAGCCGTACACAACGAAAAAACTCCACCAAAGGCTGATCATTACGTATTCCCCTAAATATGCGGCATACCAAAAAGCGGTCCGCGGGGAACAGGTTGTCCGTGCTGAAAAGATGGTTGCTGATGGCGCTTTAAAAAGGCAGCGGAAAAACCCAAATGACCCGGCAAGGTTTGTAAACAGGATTGCAGTGACGGAAGAAGGGGAAAAGGCAAAGGTACATTACTTCCTTGACCAAGAAAAGATTGCCGAAGAGGAAAAATATGACGGCGTTTATGCCATCTGTACAGACCTCCTGGATGATGATGTGACAGATATCCTGAAAGTCAGCGAAGGCAGATGGCAGATCGAGGACTGCTTCAGGACCATGAAAACAGATTTTGAGGCAAGACCGGCCTACCTTTCCCGTGAGGACCGCATAAAAGCCCACTTCCTCACATGCTTTCTTGGGTTATTGCATTTCAGGCTGCTGCAGCGCTCCCTGAAGGGCACATATACCACCGAACAGCTGCTCCAAGCACTGAAGGACATACGTTTTGCTGATGTAGAAGAACAGGGCTTTATGCCGGTATATGAACGACAGAAAATAACGGACGAGCTACATGAGGCATGTGGCTTCCGGACAGACTACCAGTTTTTAACAAAACGCAAGATGAAAGAAATCCAGAAAAAAAGTAAGAACAGATAAAACATTACTATATTTCGCGAAGAGAGTACAAAGTGCCACAAGCCCAGTATTTCAAAGGGGGTGTGGCACTTATACGTTCATTCATGTGTCAAAGACGGGATTATAAGGCAGTGTTACCGTTTTTACAAGCTTGTGCCCCGAATAGAGGTTTGATATAATGAAGCTGTTTGATATGCGAAATTAAAATAAACAGGATGGGGGCGTCTATAATCAAAAAAACACATATTGTATTTCTGTCATTTCTCTGTGCCGCGCTTGGCGGCTGCGGGAGCAGCAGGCCAGTGGCGGAGAAAGAGACTTCTCCTCTTACCGTCGTGACTGCCACAGATCTGCACTATTTATCACCGGAGCTTACGGACTATGGAACCGGATTTATGAGAATGGTCGGAAATGGGGATGGAAAGCTGACTCAGTACGCGCCGGAGATTACGGACGCTTTTTTAGAGGAGGTAGAGAAGCTGCATCCGGACGCGCTTATTTTAAGCGGAGATCTCAGCTTTAACGGTGAGAAGACAAGCCATGAGGAACTGGCCGGGAAGCTGTTCAAGCTGCAGGAACAGGGAATCCCGGTTCTTGTGCTGCCTGGAAATCATGATATCCTTTATCCATTTGCCGCACGGTTTGAGGCAGAGACGGTGACGAGGACGGAACGGGTCAGCGGCGAAGAATTTCGTGATATATATGGAAGTCTGGGGTATCAGGACGCGGCTGAAAAGGATGGAGAGTCCTTAAGCTTCCTGTATGAGCTGTCGGAACGGGTCTGGCTGATGCTTCTGGACGCGAATACGGAGGATGCACCCGGCCGGATTAAGGATTCCACGATGCAGTGGGCGGAGCGGCAGATGAAACGCGCTGAGGAAGCGGGGGTCTCCATCATCACGGTGACTCACCAGAATGTTCTGGCTCAGAACAAACTTCTGTCACAGGGCTTTCTGCTGGATCATCATGAGGAGATGGAGCAGCAGTTGAAAGCTCATGGGATCGCTTTGAATCTAAGCGGTCACGTTCATATCCAGCATATTGCAAAGAGCGGCGGCCTTTATGACATTGCAACCGGATCCCTCACCGTGTTCCCGCACCGGTACGGCGTTTTGACGGTTGATCCGGAGGGAAGCATCACGTATGAAACGAAGCCGGTAAATGTGGATCGATGGGATGGGGAAAAAGCTGGAATTTCCGGTGAATATGGGGATTTTGAAGCGCTGTCCCAGGCGTATTTTGACGCGTGTACGCGAAAGAAGATGAAGAAAGAGCTGGAAGCGCTGTCGGTTTCGGAGGAGGAGCGGGCGCAGATGGCGGAACTGGCCGTGGAGATGAACCGGAACTACTTTGCCGGCACGACAAAACCGGAAAAAGAAGTGACGGATACCGAGGGCTGGAAACTTTGGAAAGAAAAAGGCGCAGAGCTCTTTTTCGGAAAATACATTGATTCCATGCTGGAAGATGCGGGATGTGATGAAAACGAACTGAAGATAGAAAGGGATCCGCGGTCATAGTACCCGGAGGCGATATTGGAAGGAGGCTTATCCATGGATAAGAAAAATACAAGAATACTGGTCAGCGCCTGTCTGCTGGGGGTCAACTGCCGCTACGACGGAAAGAACGGCCGTCGTGACGAGGTACTGAGGCTGCTTCGGGAGTATGAACTGATCCCGGTTTGTCCGGAGCAGATGGGAGGGATGGAGACCCCCAGAGAGCCGTCGGAATGCCGTAGAGACGGCGGGCGTGTCCAGGTGATGAACCGGAAGGGCCAGGATGTGACAGAGTATTTTGAAAAGGGCGGGGAGGAAGCGCTTAAGATCGCAAAGCTGTATGGATGCCGGTACGCCATTTTGAAAGAGCGGAGTCCGTCCTGCGGCAGCGGGATCATCTACGATGGAACCTTTTCGGGCACAAAGACGGCCGGAGACGGGATGACAGCCCGCCTTCTCAAGGCGCATGGGATCAAAGTTGTGGGAGAAAGCGGCATTTCAAGCTTGATATCGGAAATCAGCAGTGATATGATGGATGACAACATAAAAATTACAGAGGAGTGACAGGAATATGAAAACAAATGTAACGAGAGACAAGGCGCTTTCCCTTCTCATGAAATATAATAAGGAGCCCTTTCATATACTTCACGGGCTTACGGTGGAAGGCACCATGCGCTGGTATGCAAAGGAACTGGGATACGGTGAGGACGAAGATTTCTGGGGAATCGCCGGTCTTCTCCATGATGTGGATTTTGAAAATTATCCGGAGGAGCACTGCATCAAGGCGCCGGAGCTTCTGGCCGAAGCCGGGGCTGAACCGGAGCTTGTTCATGCGGTCGTAAGCCATGGCTATGGACTCGTCTCTGATGTGGAACCGGAGCATGATATGGAGAAGGTACTGTTCGCGTCAGACGAACTCACAGGCCTGATCGGAGCCGCCGCCAGAATGCGTCCGTCGAAGAGCGTCATGGATATGGAGGTCTCCAGTTTGAAGAAAAAATACAAGGATAAACGGTTCGCGGCAGGCTGTTCCCGCGAGGTGATTACGCAGGGAGCCGAGAGGCTCGGATGGACGTTAGAGGAGCTGTTTGAAAAGACCATTGAGGCCATGCGTTCCTGCGAGGCCTCTGTCAGCGAAGAGATGGAAAAGCTGGGCGTTTAAGAGCGCCGGAAAGGGAAGACCAATCGGGAGAAGAGAACGATGATATCAGTTTCAGTGCTGAATTTTACAGGAGTTTACGAAAGAGAAAGCTTCTATAAAGATGGGGACTGTGAATGGATTGACTGTTCGGATTTGTCCGGGGTAAACGGATTCTGTGATGAGGCATCCATGAAGGAGATTGAGGCGCGGATCAGTGGGCTGTCAGGCTGGATTCACTTTATAGACGGCGGAAATTTCCACTATTTAAGCTATCTCATGGTGAGGAAGATCCGGGAGCCGTTTACCCTGGTGGTATTTGACCATCATACAGATATGAAGCCTTCTATATTTGCTGGAATTTTGTCCTGCGGCTGCTGGATCAAACGAGTGCTGGACGACCAGCCATACTTAAAAAAGGTGATCCTGATCGGTGTCGCGGATTCGCTGGCAGATACCGTAGAATCAGAGTATGCGGACCGCGTGCAGGTGTTTTCGGAGAGCGCGGCCGGGGCAGATGACTCATGGCTTAAGGCTCTGGAAACAGAGGTATCGGAGGCCGTGTATCTGTCCATAGACAAGGACGCGTTCGGGCGGAAGGAAGTGGTGACTGACTGGGATCAGGGAACCATGACGCTGGAACAGCTTGAGAGGGCGTATCGCTGCCTGGAGAGCCGTCGGATTCTGGGTGTGGACATCTGCGGCGAGGCGAATCAGGACGATTCTTTTTCGGGATGGATGTCCGTGTCAGACAAACAAAATGACGCGGCAAACAGACGAATCCTCCGAATGCTTCGAAACGGTCATAAGAAGCCGGAGGGCAGTATACAATAGGGAGAGAGAAATGGAAGAAGCACCGATATTTTCGAAGGCGGCCATCAGGCGGCTGATTCTGCCGCTGATCATCGAGCAGTTTCTCGCCGTCTTAGTGGGAATGGCGGATACGATCATGGTGGCCGGAGTGGGGGAGACCGCGGTCTCGGGAATTTCCCTTGTGGATACGCTTAATATTCTGCTGATCAACGTGTTTACCGCCATGGCTACCGGAGGCGCTGTCATCGCGGCCCAGGAGCTGGGGGACGAAAACAGGGAGGAGGCGTTAAAGGCCTCCAATCAGCTGATTCTTGTGGTTCTGGTATTTTCAACGGTTTTAATGGTGTTGTCCTTACTGTTCAACTACCAGATTCTGCGGACGATTTACGGGAAGATCGAACCGTCCGTCATGAATTATGCCAGAACGTATTATTACCTGACAGCGCTGTCGTTCCCGTTTCTGGCAGTGTATAACGGGTCGGCGGCCATCTGCCGCTCCATGGGCAATTCCGGGATATCCATGAAGGTGTCCATGCTGATGAACGGGATCAACATTGTGGGAAATGCCATTCTGATTTACGGCTTTCATCTGGAGGTGGCCGGAGCCGGGATCTCCACGCTGCTGTCACGAATTACCGCGGCAGTCATCCTGGTGTGGGTGATCCGGAATCCGAAGCTTCCGCTGTGCATCGACAGGAATTTTCATCTGGGCTTCCATCCCGCCATCATCCGGCGGATCATGGGGATCGGAGTTCCCATGGGAGTGGAAAACGGCCTCTTTCAGGGCGGTAAGCTTCTTGTGGCGGGGCTGGTCTCCAGCTTCGGTACGACCTCCATTGCAGCCAACGCGGTGGCGGGAACCATCTGTTCCTTTCAGGTGATTCCGGGCAGCGCCATCTCCCTGGCCATGATAACCGTGGTGGGGCAGGCCGTGGGCGCGAAGCGGTATCAGGAGGCGAAACGGTATGCAAAGAACTTTATTTTCCTCATCATGGGAGCGCACTTCCTCATCTGTTTTCCGATGCTGGTATTTCTGCCGCACATTATCGGCTTTTACCATGTGTCAGAACAGACGGCGGAGCTGGCCAGAATCATCTGCACGCTTCACGGGCTATGCTGTGTGCTGATCTGGGCGCCATCCTTTGCGCTTCCCAATGCCCTGCGTGCCGCAGATGACGTAAAATTCGCCATGTGCATTACCATTGCGTCCATGTTTCTGTGCCGGATTGCCATGAGCTTCGTTCTGGGACGGTATCTTGGCATGGGGCTGATCGGTGTCTGGATTGCCATGGTTCTGGACTGGGCCGTGAGGGCGGTGGTCTACGTCGCGCGTGTCGCGTCGGGAGGCTGGCTGAAGCATCATAAAGTTCTGGCCGCGCGCCAGGAGGCTGAAAAAACGGTTTTACAAAACACTTGACAGCGCCCGGCAAGTACGATATTATTTCCGTTAAATAAATTGGATATGTGACAGAGGAGAAAGAAGACATGAAAAAGGTTGTGAAATTCGGCGGCAGTTCTCTGGCCAGTGCAAGACAGTTTAAGAAGGTTGGGGACATCATTCGCTCCGAGAAGAGCAGACGCTATGTGGTTCCATCCGCGCCGGGCAAGAGAAACGATAAAGACGAGAAGGTTACGGATATGCTGTATCAGTGTTACGATGCGGCTGCCGAGGGAAAAAGCTACAAGAAGATTCTGGAGAAGATTAAGAGCCGTTACATGGAGATCATCGACGGACTCGATTTAAACCTGAATCTGGATCATGAATTTGAGACCATCGAGGAGAATTTCTTAAAGAAGGCCGGCCGTGATTACGCGGCATCCAGAGGCGAGTACTTAAACGGCATCGTCATGGCCAACTATTTAGGCTATGAATTCATCGATGCGGCGGAGGTCATTTTCTTCGATGAAGACGGCAGCTTCGAGGCGGATATCACCAACCGTGAGCTGGGAGAGCGCTTAGAGCATGTGGAGCGCGCGGTTATTCCGGGCTTTTACGGCGCCACTCACAGCGGAAGCATCCGCACGTTCTCAAGAGGCGGATCCGATGTCACAGGCTCCATTGTAGCGAAGGCCATCCATGCTGATATGTATGAGAACTGGACCGACGTCTCCGGCTTTCTCGTAGCCGATCCGCGCATCATCGATAATCCGGAGGTCATTGAGACCATTACATACAGAGAACTTCGTGAGCTGGCCTACATGGGAGCCAGCGTTCTGCATGAGGACGCCATCTTCCCGGTCAGAAAAGAAGGCATTCCGATCAATATCCGCAACACCAACAGGCCGGAGGAGAAGGGCACTCTGATCGTGGAGAGCACCTGCCGCAAGCCGCGCTATACCATTACGGGAGTTGCGGGCAAGAAGGGCTTCTGTTCCATCAACATTGAGAAAGCCATGATGAACGCCGAGGTAGGGTTCGGCCGCAAGGTACTGGAGGTATTTGAAAAATACGGCATTTCCTTCGAGCATATGCCTTCGGGAATCGATACCATGACCGTGTTTGTCCATCAGTCCGAATTCGAGGAATACGAACAGTCCGTGATCGCAGGAATCCACCGCGCGGTCGAGCCTGATTTCGTGGAACTGGAATCTGACCTGGCGTTAGTTGCCGTCGTGGGACGCGGCATGAAGGCCACGAGAGGCACGGCCGGAAGAATCTTCTCCGCGCTGGCCCACGCCCGTGTCAACGTCAAGATGATCGACCAGGGCTCCAGTGAGTTAAACATCATTATCGGTGTTAAGAATGCAGATTTTGAGGCGGCTATCAAGGCGATCTACGATATCTTTATCTCAACCGAAATCTGATAAATTGTATACCCATATATCCAAATGAAAAACCGGTCCGCACAGAGGCTTAGAAGCCTGTGCGGACCGGTTTTGCTGTAATACTTATTAATCCTCCGGAACAAAGACATCTTTGCCCATTCCGCAGATCGGACAGACCCAATCCTCAGGAATATCTTCAAAAGCTGTGCCTGGATTGATTCCGTTGTCCGGATCTCCATCAGCCGGATCATATATGTATCCACATGGCTCACAAACGTATTTTTGCATAACAGTCACCTCTTTCTTTCGTTGATACCCTATTTTACCAGATATGTAACTATTTTACAACCGGTGCAGATAAATATAGCCCAGGATAAACTTGTAAACTTACAGAATTATTAAATGTTGCTTTCGTCAATAACTTTAGCTGAGATTTCGGTGGTTTCGTTCCGCCAGGGAGCTGGGGCCGGAGCGCTTCTCCCGGTTTCAGCGATTTTTGCAGGACGTCGGCAGCTCTTAGGCCGGAAGGATACAAAAACAAGGGGAAAAATCTGACCTCAAAGTCAGATTTTTAGAGGACCTGAATCGGGAAGTCCTTCAGGAGTTCCCGATGAATGTCATCGGTCCCCTTGTTTTTGTATCCTTCCGGCCTTAGAGATGCCCCGGCCGAAACCATGAGCCGAAACTGGGAGAAGCGCTCCGGCCCCAGCTCCCTGGCGGAACGAAACCACTGAAATCTCTCTCAACCTCATGAGGAACCACAATTCTTAATAATTCTGTAAGTTTACAAGTTTATCCTGAATATAGCCAGAAAATACTTTAGAATGCAGGAAATATGTGGTAAAATAAAATCAAAATTTTATACATCAGGGAGGACTAAGATGCAATATCGCAATTTTGGAAAAACAGGAATTAAAGTGTCGGCGCTGGGGTTCGGAACCATGAGATTTCCGCTGCTTCACGATGAGGTGGTCGACGAGGAACGCGCCATCGGGATGATCCGTCATGCCATCGATGAGGGCGTGAATTACATTGACACCGCTTATCCTTACCATCAGGGAGAGAGCGAGAAGATCGTGGGAAAGGCGCTGGCGGACGGCTACAGGGAGAAAACGTATCTTGCGACCAAATGTCCCGTATGGAAGCTTCAGAAGGCGGAGGATTTCGAGACTCTGCTGGAGGAGCAGCTGGAGAAGCTGAACACGGATCATATCGATTTTTATCTGCTTCACGCCTTAAGCGGCGAACGCATGGAGGATAAGGTAAAGCCGTTTGAACTGATTAAGCGGATGGAAAAAGCGAAGGCTGAGGGAAAGATCCGCTATCTTGGATTTTCCTTCCATGATTCATATGACGTGTTTCAGGATATCATAGATTATTATGATGGATGGGATTTCTGCCAGATTCAGTATAATTACGTGGACACCGAGCACCAGGCAGGAACAAAGGGGCTTAAGTATGCCGCTGAGAGAGGCCTCGGGGTGGTGATCATGGAGCCTTTGCTGGGCGGGAGGCTGGCGAATCCGGCATCCCATTTAAAAAAGGTATTTCCGGAGGACAAGTCTCCTGTGGAGTACGCGCTGGATTTCCTCTGGGATCAGCCTGAGGTCAGCCTGCTGCTCAGCGGAATGAGCGATGAAAAGCAGGTGGAAGAGAACCTGGAGTACGCGAAGAGAAGCAGTGTGGGTATGGCGACGGAGCAGGACAAAGAGGTGGTAAAAGAGGCAAAGCGCGTCTTTGATTCCATGGCTTTAGTGGGATGTACCGGTTGCAGATACTGTATGCCATGTCCATTTGGCCTGGATATCCCGAAGATATTCTCTCTGTACAACATGACTGCGGCGCACAGGGAGGAAGAGGCCAGGGCGGAGTACGAAGCTCTGGAAAAGAAGGCGGGCGACTGCCGCTCCTGCCGCCGCTGCGAGAAGGAATGTCCGCAGATGATCAAGGTGAGCGAGGTCATGAAGGAAGTTGCAAAGGTGTTTGAGAAGACAGAAGCCTGATTGGCAGGAAAACAGGCTTTCACGGAAGAATGATTGAAGGAGGAACGGGTTATGCTGGAAAAAATTGATTTATCGAAGAAAATGGATAAAGATACGTACAAGCAGGTCATCGGAGAGCAGAGCGAAAGACTGGGTCTTTTGCAGCGGGAGCTGAGAACGGCGGGGATTCCTGTCATGATCGTGTTTGAAGGCATGGGTGCGGCCGGAAAAGGAACACAGATCAACCGGCTGATTCAGGCGATGGATCCCAGAGGATTCGAGGTCTTTGCCAACAGCAAGGCCACCGAGGAAGAACAGCTTCGCCCGTTCCTGTGGAGATTCTGGACCAAGACACCGGCCGACGGCCGGATCGCCATCTTCGACCGGAGCTGGTACCGCCAGGTGACGATCGAACGGTTCGACGGACAGATCAAGGAGAAGAATCTGCCGGAGGCCTTTCAGGATATCTTATCGTTTGAGCGCCAGCTGGATGACGGCGGAATGGTGATTATCAAGCTGTTCCTCTATATTTCCCAGGAAGAGCAGAAGAAGCGCTTCAAGAAGCTGGAGGACTCCAAGGAGACGTCCTGGCGTGTGACGAAGGACGACTGGCGGAGGAACAAGGAGTACGGCCGTTATCTGGAGATCAACGAGGAGATGCTTCAGAAGACTGATACGGAGCGTGCGCCGTGGTCCATCATCGAGGCGACGGACAAGGATTACGCCGCCGCCAAGATCATGACCCTTGTAGCAGACCGCTTCGAGGCGGCCTTGAGAGAGAAAGCGGCTCCGAAGCCGGAAGTGTCGGAGAAACCTCCGGTGAAGGAAGAGAGATATCAAAACGGCGTGCTCTCCGGTGTGGATCTGACGAAGACGCTTACCAAGGAAGAGTATAAAAAAGAGATCGACCGGCTTCAGAAGCGCCTGGAATTTCTGCACAGCGAGATTTACCGCCTGAGAATTCCGGTGGTTCTGGGATTTGAGGGCTGGGACGCAGGCGGAAAGGGCGGTGCTATCAAACGGCTTACCAGCCATTTGGATCCACGTGGATACCGCGTGAACCCGACCGCTTCACCTAATGATATTGAGAAGGTGCACCACTATCTGTGGCGGTTCTGGAACAATGTTCCGAAGGCGGGCCATATCGCTATCTTTGACCGGACGTGGTACGGCCGCGTCATGGTGGAACGGATCGAGGGCTTCTGTTCGGAGGCGGACTGGAAGCGGGCCTATCAGGAAATCAACGAGATGGAGGCCCACATGGCCAATGCCGGAGCCGTGGTCATCAAGTTCTGGCTCCATATCGATAAGGACGAGCAGGAACGCCGATTCAAGGAGCGCCAGCAGAATCCGGCGAAAGAGTGGAAGATTACGGACGAGGACTGGAGAAACCGGGAAAAATGGGACCAGTACGAGACCGCTGTCAACGAGATGCTGGTGCGCACCTCCACAACGTACGCGCCGTGGGTTGTCGTGGAAGGCAACTGCAAGTATTATGCCCGCGTGAAGGTCTTAAGGACTGTGGTCGATGCCCTGGAGGAACGGGTAAAGGCGTGCGGCAAAAAATAACAGTTAGTCCTGCTTGTGTTTTCCTGTCTTTTAGTGTAAATTAATAGGGAGCAGGAGGCAGGAAATGAAAACAGTAATCATTGTGGGCGGTGGCGCCGCGGGGATGCTGGCAGGCATTGCAGCAGCCAGGAATGGCGGCACCGTCCATATTTTTGAGAAAAATGAAAAGCTGGGGAAAAAGGTCTTTATCACGGGCAAAGGGCGCTGTAACGTGACTAATGCCTGCGACACCGGGGATTTGTTCCGGAATGTGGTGACAAATTCCAAATTCCTTTACAGCAGTTTTTATGGATTTAATAATTTTGATATGATGGCACTTCTGGAGGAGGCGGGCTGTCCGCTGAAGACCGAAAGGGGAAACCGGGTATTTCCGGTATCCGACAAGTCTTCGGACGTGATTAAGGCGCTGTCCGGAATGCTTGGGAGGCTGGGAGCGGAGGTTCATCTTCACTCGGAGGTAAAGGAGCTTCTTCTGGAAGATGGCCGGTGCCGCGGGATTCTCTTGAAAAAGGGCGGCACGGAGACGAAGGTGTACGGAGATGCGGTGATTGTAGCCTGCGGCGGCCTGTCGTATCCGACTACGGGTTCGACCGGGGACGGATACCGGTTTGCCGGCGCGGCAGGGCACACGGTGACGGAGCTTTCACCGGCTCTGGTGCCGTTTGTGGTGAAGGAACCGGTGGTGAAGGAGCTGCAGGGTCTCTCCTTAAAGAACATTGAGGCCGTGGTGATGCGCGGCAAAAAGGTGATCTACCGGGAGTTCGGGGAGATGCTTTTCACCCATTACGGAGTCAGCGGCCCGGTGCTCTTAAGCGCCAGCAGCTACGCCGTGAAGGAATTGAAGAAAGGGCCGCTTTCTCTCGTCATCGACTTAAAACCGGCGCTGTCGGAGGAACAGCTGGATGCGCGGCTGCTCCGTGAATTTGAGGGGACTTTAAACAAGCAGTTTAAAAATGCGCTGGTTCATTTATTCCCATCCAAACTGGTTCCGGTTATGGTGGAACGGAGCGGGATATCTCCGGAAAAGAAGGTGAATGAGATCACCAGGGAAGAACGGAAGCAGATAATCCAGGCGACGAAATCATTTACCGTGACGATTACGGGGCTTCGCGATTACAACGAGGCCATCATTACGCAGGGCGGCGTCTCTGTGAAAGAAGTGAATCCCTCTACCATGGAGTCGAAGCTGGTCTCCGGGCTTTACTTTGCCGGGGAAGTGCTCGATTTGGATGCGGTGACAGGAGGCTTTAACCTCCAGATTGCCTGGTCCACCGCCTGGACGGCCGGAAGCGAGGCTGCCGGACCGGATCCTGAATGACGGGCAGTCAAACGTGCGTCTGCACGGCAGAAGAGACAGAATGGGGGCGCGTCCCCAAAGATTAAAGGAGAGTCAAGGATGTCAAAGATTTATAACATTGCAATAGACGGTCCGGCAGGGGCAGGCAAGAGTACCATCGCAAAAGCGGTTTCTGCGAAGCTCGGCTTTGTCTATGTGGACACCGGAGCCATGTACCGGGCCATGGCGCTGTATTTTTTACGAAAAGGAATCAAACCGGACGAGGAAGCCGTGATTTCGGAGGCGGTAAAAGAGGTGGGCGTCACGATTTCCTATGAGAACGGCGCCCAGCAGGTGATATTAAACGGAGAAAATGTGTCCGGTCTGATCCGGACGGAGGAGGTCAGCCAGATGGCCTCTGCCTCCTCCATATACTTACCAGTCCGCGAGAAGCTGGTGGAGCTGCAGAAGGAACTGGCCAGAAATGAGAATGTCATCATGGACGGCAGGGACATCGGAACGTGCGTGCTCCCGGAAGCGGATTTAAAGATTTATCTGACAGCGAGCACGGCGGTGCGGGCAAAACGCCGCTACGACGAGCTGACTGAAAAGGGCGAGCCGTGCAGCCTGGAGGAGATCGAAAAGGAGATTGCGGAGAGAGATTACCGCGATATGCACAGAGAAAACTCCCCGCTGAAGCAGGCAGAGGATGCGGTTCTGGTCGATACCTCCGGCCTGACCATCGACGAGGTAATCGGCGAGATACTTAAGCTGGCTTCAGAAAAAGGGATCGGCTGGCAGAATTAAGGAGACAAAACGTTATGGAAGTGATTGTTGCTAAGACCGCGGGCTTCTGTTTCGGCGTCAAACGCGCCGTGGACAAGGTTTATGAACAGATAGAGCACGCCGGAAAACCGATTTATACCTACGGTCCGATCATCCACAACGAAGAAGTGGTAAAGGATTTTGAGGAGAAGGGCGTACGGGTCATCGAGTCCGAGGAGGAGCTTAAGGCACTCCGCGACGGAATAGTCATCATACGTTCTCACGGTGTGGGAAAGCATGTTTACGATATCCTGGAAGAAAACGGCATTGAGATTGTGGACGCCACCTGCCCGTTTGTGAAGAAGATTCATAAGATCGCACAGGAACAGAATCAGGCGGGAAGACGCCTGATTATCATTGGAAATGAATCGCATCCGGAGGTGCAGGGTATTAAAGGCTGGGGAAATGATAATACTTTAGTGGTGGAAACACCCGACCAAGTGGACAATTTGCCGTTTTCAGAGGGTGAAAAGCTGTGTATCGTGTCCCAGACGACATTTAATTACAAGAAATTTCAAGATTTAGTTGAAAAATTTTCTAAAACGCGTTATGATATACTTGTTTTAAATACGATTTGCAATGCAACACAGGAGAGACAGGTGGAAGCAAGACGGATAGCTTCAGAAGTGGACGCCATGATCGTGGTTGGTGGGAAGACGAGTTCCAATACCCAGAAGCTGTACGAGATATGCCAAAAGGAATGTAAGAACACTTACTATATCCAGACACTAGGTGATTTAGATCCTGAATGTATAAGTTCTGTGCGCAGCGTAGGTATTACAGCCGGGGCTTCAACCCCGAATCATATTATCGAGGAGGTTCATACTAATGTCAGAATTAAGTTTTGAACAAATGTTAGAGGAATCATTAAAAACAATACGTACAGGAGAGATCGTCACAGGTAAAGTCATCGACGTCAAAGAAGATGAAATCGTCTTGAATATAGGTTTTAAATCCGACGGCATCATCCCGCGTAATGAGTACACGGATGACCAGAATTTAGATCTCGCAACTGTTGTATCTGTTGGTGATGAGATGGAAGCGAAAGTCGTTAAGGTAAACGATGGCGAAGGCCAGGTTGCGTTATCTTACAAGAGACTGGCAGCTGACAGAGGAAACAAGAGATTAGAAGAAGCGTTTGAGAACCATGAGGTTCTTACCGCAAAGGTAGCTGCTGTTCTGGACGGCGGTTTAAGCGTAGTAGTGGAAGGGGCGAGAGTCTTTATTCCGGCAAGCCTGGTATCCGACACATATGAGAAGGATTTATCCAAGTATGCAGACCAGGAGATCGAATTCGTAATTACCGAATTCAATCCGAAGAGAAGAAGAATTATCGGCGACAGAAAGCAGCTTATGGTTGCCAAGAGAGCCGAGATGCAGAAAGAATTATTTGAGAGAATCCATCCGGGAGATGTCGTAGAAGGAACGATTAAGAACGTAACCGATTTCGGTGCATTCATCGACCTTGGCGGCGCAGATGGTTTACTTCATATTTCCGAGATGAGCTGGGGAAGAGTTGAGAGCCCGAAGAAGGTTTTCAAAGCCGGCGAGAAGATGAGAGTCTTAATCAAGGATATCAATGGTGATAAGATCGCATTAAGCTTAAAGTTCCCGGAGACCAATCCGTGGAAGGATGCCGCTGTAAAGTATGCAGCAGGCAACATCGTAACAGGCAGAGTTGCACGTATGACTGATTTCGGCGCATTCGTTGAGCTGGAGCCAGGCGTAGATGCATTGCTTCATGTATCTCAGATTTCCAGAGACCATGTAGATAAGCCATCTGACGTATTATCCATCGGCCAGGAGATCGAGGCTAAGGTTGTTGACTTCAACGAAGACGACAGAAAGATCAGCCTGAGCATGAAGGCTCTTCAGATGCAGGATATGTCTCAGATGGATGAAGATGCACCGGTTTATTCTGACGAGGAATAATTTTTGAGTTATAGATATGCAAAAGTTACGCCGCCCCATGGGATCGCTTTCTGATCCTGTGCGGGCGGTTTTTGTGTTTCATGTGCTTTGCGGGGACCGTACTCTGCGCAGGGGAGAATGGCTGCTGTAGAAAACGCGCTCCGGTGCGAAAGTCTGGTAAGGCAGACTCTTTTTAGCGGCCACTAATTAAACGGGTAATCGGATGCTTAACGAAAAAATAATCTTATAAATAGTAAAATGTACTTGAAAATATAGTAAATATCAGGTATAATAAACTCATTCAGGCAGATATCTTCTGCTGAATTTTAGACACATTTCTATATAATTCTAATCGGTATTTAGATTGTCGGAAAATGGTTATTTAGAACCGTGATTTGCAGAACCGTTCATGGCTGTATCGGCCGCAAGCTCAGAGGCAGGAATCTAAGGAGGAAAGTGCATATGGCACAGGTGAAACCACAACAGGTATTAGAAAGTCAAAAAAAGCAAGGAGGATTAAAGGGACGGGAGGCACAGAACGCACAGACCGGAAAGCCATTATTCCCGCTGATGACAAGAAGCAGAGAACAGGTATTGGATATGCTGAAAACCAATCCGGATATCTGGCATAAGTTTCAACTCCTGACGAATGCATTTCAGGAGGAGCTGATCGGATTTTCCATGGGAAGCAGCGGGCTGAAAATCAGCTATGATCCCTTTTTTAAACTGGTTTTTGATCCGGATGTACACAATGACCGCTTATCCATGATGCTTTCCTGCATTATGAAGCAGAAGGTGGCGGTAAAACGGGTGTTATCCCCGGAATCTAACCGGATTACGGCAGAAGGCTCTCTGCTGATTATGGATGTCCTGGCAGAACTTGAGAACGGAGAATTGGTGAACATTGAAATTCAGCGTATTGGCTACGCATTTCCGGGAGAGCGGGCTGCCTGCTATTCTTCTGATCTGATACTCAGGCAGTATAGCCGGATAAAAGGCAGGAAAGAGAATGGGTCTACATATAAGAAGCTTCAGAATGTGTATACCATTGTCCTGATTGAGAACAGCAGCGCGGATTTTCACAAAATAGCCGGACAGTATATTCACCGCTCCAGCCAGGTGTTTGATACGGGGCTGGAACTGGATTTACTGCAGAAATATATTTTTGTGGCTCTTGATGTTTTCCGGGAAATCACTTACAATTTAAATGAGGAAATAGAGGCATGGCTGCTCTTCTTAAGTTCTGACAGGCCGGAGGATATCATGAGAATTATAGAGAGATACCCGGATTTCCGCGAAATTTACGAAGAGATAGCTCAATTTCAGGTAAAACCAGAGGAGTTGGTGGGTATGTATTCGAAAGCATTGGAGATTTTGGATAGAAATACAGTGCAGTATATGATCGAGGAACAGAAGCAGGAGATAGAGGAACAGCAGCGGGAGATAGAGGAACAGCAGCAGGAGATAGAGGAGCATAAACGGGAGATGGAGGAACAGCAGCAGGAGATAGAGGAACATAAACGGGAGATAAAGGAGCAGCAGAAGGAAATTGAACGTTTAAAAAAACTTTTGGAACAAAGATAACAGGGTAACCCGGAAAGGCAGGCCAATGGATACAGTGGATGGCCTGTTTTTTCTATCAGAGTCAGTTGCAGAGACTGTCTTAAGAATGTTAAGAGGAGAAGAGATGGATTCCAGCCATGAGATGATTATACCGAATGATAATTTACCGTTTAAGCTGTTTCTCTTTGAGGGCGGAGAGGGGAAGTATAAGAGGGCCAGTCACTGGCATCGGTCGATCGAGATTTTTCTTGTTATGGAGGGGAAGATCGATTTTTATCTGGGGGAGAACCATTTTCCGATTGGTGAGAAGGACTTTATTATAGTGAATTCCAATGAAGTGCACTCGATCGACGCCCCGCTTCCAAACCGCACGCTGGTACTGCAGATTCCTGTGCAGACATTTGAGGTTTACTTGCAGGAACAGCCGTATCTGTCATTTTCCAGGAGATCGGGGGAGCAGAATGGGAAGCTGATGGGTCTTGTGATGGAGATGTACCGGACGTATGAGAGAAAAACGTATGCCTGGGAGCTGAAGATGGGCGGGCTGTTTGAATTTGTCAAGTATCTGCTTCTGACGGAGTTCAAGGATCAGGCACAGGCTCCGGATATTATAAGACAGAAGATCCATTTGGAGAAGCTGTCGGAGATTACGGAGTATATGAAAAATCATTACGACGAGGCGCTGTCTTTAGAGAAGGTGGCGGACCGCTTTGGTTTTTCCCCTACGTATTTATCCAGAATATTTAAGCGGTATGCCAATATCAGCTACCGCGACTATCTGCAGGATTTGAGGGTGGAGTACGCGGTGAAGGAGATGGTACATACTGCCCATGAACTGGGGGATATTGCCGTGAATCACGGATTCTCGGACAGCAGGGCGTTTGCGAAGGCGTTTGCGAAACGATACGGCTGTCTGCCCAGTGAGTACAGGAAAAGGGCAAGAAAGTGCTATTAGGTGGTCAAGTTCCTGCTCACGTAATCTGACGGAAAACGGTATAATAAAACTATGGCAAATTGCGTGAAACAGGTAAGGAGGCAGCAAATGGAATATTTAATTGGTATTGACGTGGGGACATCGGCGACGAAGACCGTGCTGTTCGATAAAAAGGGCAATATAATTGCATCGGCTTCGAGAGAGTATCCACTGTATCAGCCGCACAACGGCTGGGCGGAGCAGAAACCCGAGGATTGGCGGGACGCGGTGATTGCCACCGTGGAAGAAGTGGTGAAAAAGTCCGGCGCAGGAAAGGACGAGGTAAAGGGAATCGGTATTTCCGGTCAGATGCACGGACTTGTCATGCTCGATGAAGCAGGGAACGTGATCCGTCCTTCCATTATCTGGTGTGACCAGAGGACTGGGGAAGAAGTGGAAGAGATGCTGGAGATCATGCCCCGGGAACGCTGGATTGAGATTACGGCCAATCCGCCTCTGACAGGCTGGACGGCGGCGAAAATCTTATGGGTGAGAAATCACGAGCCTGAGAATTACGAACGATGCAGACATATTCTGCTTCCAAAGGACTATATCCGTTACATATTGACTGGTGTGTTTGCGACCGAGGTATCGGATGCCAGCGGGATGCAGCTTCTCGATGTGCCAAACCGCTGCTGGTCGGATGAGGTACTGGAGAAGTTAAACATTGATAAGAGCCTTCTCGGCAAAGTATATGAGTCCTGCGAGGTTACGGGAACGATTCTGCCGGATATCGCGGAGAAGACGGGACTTTCCACAGAGACAAAGGTGGTAGGCGGCGCCGGTGACAATGCGGCTGCGGCAGTCGGTACCGGAGTCGTAAAGGACGGAACGGCATTTACGACGATTGGTACCTCAGGGGTCGTGTTTGCACACAGCAGTCAGGTGACGATCGACCCAAAGGGACGCGTACATACGTGCTGCGCGGCTGTGCCTGGAACGTGGCATGTCATGGGCGTGACGCAGGCGGCCGGACTTTCCTTAAAGTGGTTTAAGGATAATTTCTGCCAGGACTATGTGGAAGAGGCTGTGAGACAGGACGTGGACGTCTATGACCTGATCAATCGTGATATTGCAAATATCCCGGCTGGCAGTGATAAGCTGATTTATCTTCCCTATCTGATGGGAGAGAGAACGCCCCATCTGGATCCGGACTGCCGCGGCGTGTTCTTTGGACTCTCTGCGATTCATACGAAGGCTCATATGCTGCGTGCCGTCATGGAAGGTGTTTCCTACTCTCTCTCTGACTGCAATGACATTTTAAAGGAGATGGGCATCGATGTTGACAGTATGATGGCCTGCGGCGGAGGCGGCAAGAGCCCTGTGTGGAGACAGATGCTGGCAGATTTATATGACTGCAGTGTGAATACGGTGAGACAGACGGAAGGTCCGGCGCTTGGCGTGGCGATTTTGGCCGGAGTCGGATGCGGAATCTACGAAAGCGTGGAGGAGGCCTGCGACGAGCTGATTTCTGAGGCACAGAGTACCGGAGCGGATTCGAGTGTGGTTGGTAAATATAAGGCGTACCATGAACTCTATAAAGAGCTTTATGGGAACTTGAAGAACAGCTATAAGAAGCTTGCTGCTTTATAGGAGAAGAGGAGGAATACTTAAATGGGAATGCAGATCAAAGACATTTCAGATAAAGCGTTTTCTGCCTACGGAAAGGTGATTACCGGTCTTGATGTTACCGGTATCTTAAAAGAGATGGAACATACACCTCTCCCGGACGATGTTATCTACGTACCATCCGTTCCGGAGCTGGAGGCGCTGCCTGAGGCTTTAGTCATTCAGAACAATGTGTACGGGGAGCTTCCGATTCAGATCGGCTTCTGCAACGGTCACAATACGAAGTTAAACGCGGTAGAATACCACAGAAACTCTGAGATCAACATTGCGGTGACGGATCTCGTCCTGATCATCGGAAAACAGCAGGATATCGGGGCAGATTACACGTACGACACATCTCTGATGGAGGCCTTCCTGGTACCGGCGGGAACGGTAATCGAAGTCTACGGCACCACACTTCACTACGCGCCCTGCCATGTAGAAGACGGAGGTTTCCGGTGTGTGGTTGTCCTGCCAAAGGGAACCAACACGGATATGGAGCCGCTGGAGATTAAGAATAAAGAGGACGAATTACTCTTTGCAAGAAACAAATGGCTGATCGGCCACGAGGAGGGCGGTCTTCCGGCCAATGCCTATATTGGCTTAAAGGGTGAAAACCTGCAAGTAGGCAATGAACAGTAAAGAAGCAGGAAGAACAATAAATAGAAAGAATCAGGAGGAAAATACATATGAACAACATACCAGAAGTAAAAGTAGGAATTGTAGCGGTCAGCAGAGACTGTTTCCCGGAATCATTATCTGTCAACAGAAGAAAGGCTCTTGTGGAGGCGTATGCTGCCAAATATGATGCAAAGAACATCTATGAATGTCCGGTCTGCATCGTAGAGAGTGAGATTCACATGGTACAGGCGCTGGATGATGTGAAGGCAGCAGGATGTAATGCACTGGTCGTTTATCTTGGCAACTTCGGACCGGAGATATCTGAGACGCTGCTCGCAAAGCATTTCGACGGACCGAGCATGTTTATCGCGGCGGCAGAGGAGAGCGGCGACAACTTAACCCAGGGACGCGGTGACGCTTACTGCGGCATGTTAAACGCCAGCTATAACTTAAGACTGCGCAATATCAAGGCATACATTCCGGAATATCCGGTAGGAACCGCTTCAGAATGTGCGGACATGATCGAGGAATTCCTTCCGATCGCCAGAACACTGGTTGGATTATCCAGCTTAAAGATTATAAGCTTTGGACCGCGTCCGTTAAATTTCCTGGCCTGTAATGCGCCGATCAAGCAGCTTTATAATCTGGGCGTGGAGATTGAAGAGAACTCCGAGCTGGATTTATTTGAAGCGTTCAACAAGCATGCGGACGATCCGAGAATCGCCGATGTGATGAAAGATATGGAGAAAGAACTGGGTGAGGGCAACTTAAAGCCGGAGATTTTACCGAAACTGGCACAGTATGAGCTTACGCTTCTTGACTGGATCGAAGAGCACAGAGGATACCGCAAATACGTTGCCATTGCAGGCAAATGCTGGCCGGCATTCCAGACACAGTTTGGTTTCGTTCCCTGCTATGTCAACAGCCGTTTGACCGGTATGGGAATCCCGGTATCCTGTGAAGTAGATATTTACGGCGCGCTGAGCGAGTTTATCGGAACCTGCGTGAGCCAGGATGCGGTAACACTTCTGGATATCAACAATACGGTGCCGGATGACATGTACGACGGCGACATCAAGGGCAAATACGACTATACACACAGGGATACCTTTATGGGATTCCATTGCGGCAATACATGTTCCAGAAAGCTTTCCGCATGTTCCATGAAGTATCAGATGATTATGGCAAGAGCGCTTCCTGAGGAAGTAACACAGGGGACTCTGGAGGGAGATATTCTTCCAGGCGACATCACATTCTTCCGTTTACAGAGTACGGCAGATTGTCAGCTTCGCGCCTATGTTGCACAGGGCGAGGTTCTTCCGGTTGCGACACGTTCTTTCGGTTCCATAGGAATCTTCGCTATCCCGGAGATGGGCAGATTCTACCGTCACGTTTTGATCGAGAAGAACTATCCGCACCACGGTGCAGTCGCATTCGGCCATTTCGGAAAGGCATTATTCGAAGTATTCAAATATCTGGGCGTGGAAGATATCGGATTCAACCAGCCGAAGGGTATGCTCTATCCGTCTGAAAATCCATTTGCATAAGACGGGGATGGCTGCGCAGGCGTGTCATGAAGCCAGTGCCGCTGGACCTAAATACGTACTGCATAGTGCCTGATATCTGCGTCAGGCACTATGCAGTACGCATTTAAGTCCGGCGGCACTGGTACTGCGTTTTCCGGACTCAGATAATAAGGCAGTAATGAAGTGAAAAGCATATAGAGAGTAAATGACGACAGCAGGAGGATTGCGCGGTGATTACCGCGTGATCTGTCCGGCTGTTTTTTTGCGTAATAGAGGTGCAATGAGATTCGGACGAAGCTTCTGCCATAGAGACGGTCAGAAGGGCCGCGGGGCTTTCCTGAGAAAAGAAATCACCAGAAATGATGTGTGCGGTGGAAAAAAAGGACGGTTTGTGCTATACTGAAACAAGCTGATTTGACTGGAGGAAGAGAAGATGAAAGTTGAGAAAACCGTTTGGAATGGAAAAGAAGGGTACCTTCTTCAGAATGAATCCATGGAAGTATTCGTGAATCCGGAGGATGGTATGAATATCTATCAGATGGACTGGGAAGGCCGTCAGATGATCGCCTGGGAAGAGGAACGCTATCAGAGAAAGGCGACGTACGGAGTACCGGTCCTTTATCCCACGCCTAACCGCTCGGAGGATTTGAAGATTCAAACCTTTGGAAGGCAGTATGATGCCAGGATGCACGGTCTGGTAAAGAATCTGCCCTTCGAGGTGAAGGCGGCGGATACAGATGGACAGGCAGCCATGGTGACGGGTGTTCTGATGTGGAATGAGGCGCAGCCGGATTTCCCGATGTTTCCATTCCCAAGTACATTAAGTATAACGGTCAAGGCACTGCCTGATGAGGTGGTCTGGAGCTATGAGGTGGAAAACTGCGGAGAGGGAGAAATGTCCTATGGCATTGCGGTCCATCCGTATTTCAATAAGAGAGAACAGGAAGTGAAGATCACCGTCCCGGCCGCTTCTGTCATGGAAATGACGGAGGAGAAGATTCCTACCGGGAAGTTGATTCCGGCAGGAGAGACGGTACCGGATTTACGTACACCCGCGTTGGTGGACAGCCTTTCCCTGGATCACGTATATACGGACTGCCAGGCGGGAGCGCATGCGGAAATCTTCTATAACGACTGTAAGGTCAAACTGGAAGCCACAGAGGAATTTGGCCATATTGTAGTGTTTACTCCGAAGGCGCCGTTCTTCTGCATCGAAAACCAGTCCTGCTCTACCGACTGTTTTAACCTTTTTGCAAAAGGATTCGTCCGTGAATCCGGGCTTCAGACCGTGAAAGCAGGGGAGAAGAAGTCCGGTGCGATCCGGTTTGTATTCGAGAATTAGCGGCATGACCCCTGACAATTTTCCGTGTAGTAATAGCGGGAGACTTATGCTACAATGAAAAAGAAGCGAAAGTCCCTGCCGGAGCGGGCAGTTCATGGTGCACGATGGAAAGGAAAAGTATGAGGGGAACCATCAGATATATGGTGATATGCGGCAGTTTAATATTGACAGTTCTGTCTGCGGGATGCAAAACCGGGGATCAGAGCGTTACCTATGCCGGTGAGCAGGTTCCTGCTGCGTCTGCACCGCAGACAGGGGAGGAGATCATCTATCTGATCGGTGATGATGAGGTGACGGAGCCGGAGAAGTCATCGGGAAAGCGGGATTCTCTGATTAATCCGGAAGGAAAGACTCTGGAGGAACGCTTTTTTACACCGGAAGGCTATATGAGAATTCCCAAGGAAATGGGAAGCTTTCAGGGATATTTAAGGCGATATACGATGAAACCGGATCAGAGCCCTGTCCTTCTTTACGACGGAAGTGAGAAACAAAATCAGAGCGCCCATGCGGCGGTATTTTCCATGCCGGTGTTTGAAGGCGATCTGCAGCAGTGCGCCGACAGTATTATCCGCATCTACTCGGAGTATTTCTGGAAGATGGGGGACTATGATAAAATTGCGTTTCATTTAACCAATGGATTTTTAATGGATTATCCGGCCTGGAAATCAGGAAAGAGACTGGTGGTAGATGGAAATAAGACTTCCTGGATTTCAAAATCCGGTTCCGACGATTCTTATGAGACGTTTTTAAAATACTTAAGAACCGTGATGATCTACGCTGGTACACTCTCCTTAAACGAGGAGGCGGTTCCTGTAAATGTGAGCGATATTCAGGCGGGAGACATGTTTATAAAGGGCGGGAGCCCGGGACACTGCGTCATGGTGGCTGATGTGGCACAGAACAGAGACGGCAGCCGCTGTTTTCTGCTGGCTCAGGGCTATATGCCGGCCCAGGAATTTCAGATTATAAAAAATCCTCTTCACGAGGACGATCCGTGGTACTATGCTGCGGAACTGAACTATCCTTTTGTGACGCCGGAATACGTATTTGACGAGGGGAGTCTGAAGCGCTGGTATGGATTTGGATATTAAAGAAATCGTCAGGTTATCGCAAAGAAATTCCTTTTTTCTTATGGTATGATAAAGAGAGAATGGGGAAATCAGATTGCGGCAGGCAGGGGGAATACGGATGGCAGGATATTTCCGAATGATTTTTACAATGCTGGTTCTGGCCGCCACTTTGGCCGGATGTACGAAGGAAACCGCCGATAAGGTTGAGGAACAGCCGGTGGAAGAACGGGAAGTGACGGTGGTATCCAACGGTATCAGTTATGTGCCTTTGGAGAACTGGACGAATAATTTGACAACAGAGACAGATAAAGATGGAAATGAGCAGGAGACAGCGTCCTGCGGCCTCTGGCTTACTCCGGAGAAGATCGTGAAGGAGACGGATGGAGAGTACCATATGCCAGAGATTTTCTATGCGGATGACTTTAAGATAAAGGTTAAGGGGAATGGGCACAATCCCATCGATTACATCATCTACAGTATGGGATTTGACACGGTGGACAGTGGAAAGGTGATGAACCCATCCGATATACTCATCCCGGTGAATGGAAAAGACTATTACGTGCAGCTGGAATTTTCACAGGGAGATGAGAAGAATTACTCCCATTACCAATATTTTTTCAAGGTGGTGAAGGGGGATCCGCTTCCGCAGATCAGAGTGACTCATGAGAGGAAGAGTAAGGAGATTCCCAGCGCCTCCGGAGTGATTCTGTGGAACGAGCCGGGAGAGGACGGCGATACGGTCAGTACGGCGGCCTGCGGACCGGAGCCATTTACCGTGCTTGCAAAAGAGGAACGGGAGATTCCGTATCTGCCGCTGGGGCGGTGGATTACAATAGAACTGACCGGGGATAAGCAGCCGGACGAGGTGATTCTTTCCGATTATATCCTGAAAGAAGACGGGAGCCCTCGTTACGATGAAAAGACAATCATAACAACGGAACTGGAGTATGACAACCACGAGATGAGGTTCTGTCTCACTCCCAATTTGAACGCGATGCTGAGCTCGGACATGTCTGCGTATATGACAGGCGGCATACTGCGAGGGTTTAAGCTGGAACTCGTCTGGGATGACGGAAGCCGGGCGGAGTACGGCTTTCTTATTTCCACGGATGCCTCCTTTGTCGGAGAAGACCCTGCGGCTGTGGAGGCGGACCGACCGTTTAAACCGGAAGCTGATTTGTTTCTGGATTTGAAACGATCGGAGGATGAGGCCTTTGAAAAGAAGCTGGTTCTGGAGATAAATAACCAGTCCAGATCGCCGGTCCTGTTTGGAGACGAGATGACACTCATGAGAATTGACGGCATGGAGATGACGGAAGTGCCGGTGAATCCTGACGTGATCTGGAACAGCATTACCTATCAGGTGAGTTCCGGCTCCTATAAGGCGCTTACGGTGGATCTGGAACGCCTGTATGGAGAACTGGAGTCCGGCAGATATCGGATTATCAAGGGCGTGCGGCCGGTCGGCGGCAGCAGAAGAGAACTGTATGCGGATTTTATAGTGGGTCCCAGAGAATAAGGAGCTATCAGAGTGAAGAAAGCGCAGCATCCGATCACAGATGCTGCGCTTTTTAAAAAAATCTTTTAGAATAGGATTCCTTTTCCTGATGAAATTACGTACGTGCCTGTGATCGGCTCTCAGATCTTCCGGCACTGTGGATAATGACGCTGATTCTCTTATATACGAGTGATGTAATCAGGGACACGGTAATTCCCTTGATAATATTAAACGGTCCGACACAGATGAGGGCAAAGGTCCATACATTGCTGATTGCCGGATTAATGGCGGCGCCTGCCTGAATAATCGTATCCAGCGGCATCAAATTCGAATAAAACGGGATCAGGATATACACGTTTATGACAACGCCGACTACAGCCATCATGACAGCGCCTGCGGCCATGCCAAGTACCGCGCTCTTCTTTGTCTTATGGAAGCGGTAGATAATGCCTGCCGGGAGGATCAGGGAACACCCGATCATCAGATTAGCAAATTCGCCTACAAATCCGGTGCTGGTTGGCTTTAAAACTAATTTAACCAGAATCTTGACAATCTCCATCACGACGCCGGCAATCGGCCCCAGCGCAAACGTACCTACCAGAATCGGCACCTCGCTTAAATCGAGACCGTAGAAGCTGGGTGCGATAAATGGCAGCGGTATCTCGAAGATCATCAGGACACCGGCGAGCGCGCCGAACATGCCCATTAATACCACATTTTTTGTTGACAGCAGTTTGTTTTCTTTCATTGTTGCATCCTCCTGAAATTTGGTTTTGTAAGTTCATCTCTAAGAGGAATCATGCGGCTTTCTGCAGTTCTGATGATCGGTTGATAGAACAGAGCGCCCGTATTGCGGGACTCAAAAAAACCCTGGATAATTGATCCAGGGCGTCATAATTCATATCAAACCGTGTCAGGCCACTGCTGCCTGTCACACAATTTCTTCTCTCATCCAGACTATACTGTCGGTTCCGGAATTACACCAGATCAACCACTGTTACAGTGGGTCGCGGACTATACCGCCGGTGGGGAATCACACCCCGCCCCGAAGAACTTATATTTATTTGTAACTGTATAATATCACAGAAATACGGCGCTTTCAAGAACTTTCTGCCTTATTTGATGTTTTATGTCACAAATCAGATGTTGAGTTGTCTAATTAGATGCAGGAATCAGATATGCAGGAAACGTTATATGCAAAAAGCGAAAGAGAGGAAAAAGACATGAACGAAAAGGAACAAATGGAAACACAAAAGCTGGTAAGACTGGCAGCAGAGGGGGACAAAGGGGCTCTGGAGCAGCTCCTCACCGGGGTACAGGATCTGGTTTTTAATCTCTCCCTGCGTATGTTGGGGACCATTCATGACGCGGAGGATGCGTCGCAGGAAATACTGATCCGGGTGATGACCAATCTGGCCTCTTTCCGTGGGGAGAGCGCTTTTACCACCTGGGTATTCCGCATTGCGGTCAATCATTTGAAAAACTATAAAAAGAGTATGTTTGCGCAGCATCCGCTGAGCTTCGAATACTACGGCGAAGATATTGTGAGTGGAAAAGAAAAGGATATACCGGACTTAACGATGGGGGTGGACCGGAACCTGCTGGAGCAGGAATTAAAGCTTTCTTGTACGAACGTGATGCTTCAGTGCCTGGATACGGACAGCCGCTGTATTTACATTCTCGGTACCATGTTTCGCGTGGACAGCCGTCTGGCGGCCGAGATACTGGAGATTTCTCCGGAGGCCTACAGGCAGAGACTGTCCAGAATTAAGAAAAAGATGGCTGGTTTTCTGGAGGAATACTGCGGCTTAAGCGGTAAAGGGGTCTGTTCCTGCAGTAAACGGATTTCCTATGCGATCGTGACTCACAGGGTGAATCCGGAGAAGCCGGAGTATACCAGCCTGGAGGAAAATACAGAGTTCCTTCAGGAGTGCAAGACGGCGATGGAAGAGATCGATGACCGGTCTCTGGTCTTTTCTTCCCTGCCAGCCTACCGGACGACAAGGGCAGCGCGGCAGTATCTGAATGAATTTCTGAAATCGGACTGCTATTCTATGATTTCCAACGCATAGGAGGCGGTATGATGAGAGAAAACTGTATCATGGACTTTTTAAAAGAACTTGAGCGGAACAATGACTTAAAATGGATGGCAGACCACAAGGCATTTAAGGAACAGGCGGCGGCAGAGTTTGAAGAGCTGCTTCAGATGGTGATGGAACGCCTGGCGGAAAAAGATCCGTCGGTGATTGGACTGCCTCCAAAAAATCTTATATACCGTCTGAATCGGGATACGAGATTCAGCCGCGACAAATCCCCTTATCATGCAGCTTTTCGCGCCCATATATCGCCTGCCGGCCGCGCACCGATTCCGGGCGGCTACTATCTGAATCTGGCGCCGGGAAATGTATTTTTGGGAGGCGGCGTGCATGCGGCCCCGTTTAAGGACGCTGTGACAATGATACGTGATTATATCTGCGGCCATGGAGAGGAATTGGAGACCATTGTATCCGCTCCGGATTTTCAAAACCATTTTACGATGACCGGGGAGCGCTTAAAAAATGTTCCGCGTGGATATGATGCTGATTTTCCCCAAAGTGAATACTTAAAGTATAAAAGCTGGGACATTGAATGCTGCCTGGAGACAGAGGAACTTTGTGATCTGGAGGATTTTTGTGAAAGGGCGTCGGAGCTGTTTCTGCTGATGCGGCCATTCAATGATTATTTTAATGAAGCGGTCAGGGATTTCCAGTACCCGGTTCGGAAATAGATTATCTTTTTGACCGGAAATCCTGGATAATCATGACACACAGTTGACATGTTTGCCGTGATAAGATTAAGATCCAGACAAAGGAGTCTGAGATAAAAGAACTGTGAGGAAGAAAAAATGGAAGAAAAGTATTGTCAGAGCTGTGGTATGCCGATGGGAGAAACGGAAGAACTGTATGGAACGAACGGAGACGGAAGCAGGAATGAAGATTACTGTAAATACTGCTTTCATGATGGGGCGTTCGCGATGGACTGTACCATGGAAGAGATGATTGAAGGCTGTGTCCCCATGATGGCGGGAGCGAACAGCGGTATGAGTGAGGAAGAAGCGCGGAATATGATGAAACAGTTTTTCCCGGAGTTAAAACGATGGAAAAAGGCGCCTGTTAATCCAGAGTAAAGTATGGTATGATTAGAAAAATCATTTGCATGGAATGATATAAAACAGGAACCGGCCGGTCTGACGGTGGTTTTGCATGGAGGTTATGATGGCGGACGACATTCTTAATATTTTTTCAGAGCCCACAGCCGGCTGGTTTGCGGAGACATTCGGGAAAGCGACAAAGGTACAGGAGGAGGCGTGGCCGGCGATTGCAGCCGGGAAGCCGGTGCTGGTCAGCGCTCCTACGGGTACCGGCAAGACACTGTCTGCTTTTCTTGTTTTTATTGACAGGTTAAGTATGCTGGCCAGGGAGGGAAGGCTGGAGGAAAAGCTCTATCTGATCTACGTTTCGCCGTTAAAATCACTGGCAGGTGATATACGGGAAAACTTGAGACGGCCGCTTGATGGAATCGGAAGGGAAGCAGGGCAGCAGGAGATCACCGTGGCGATCCGCACCGGGGACACGCCCCAGAAGGACCGCCAGAGAATGGTGAAGCATCCGCCCCATATTCTGATTATCACGCCGGAATCGCTCTACCTGATGCTGACCTCACGGTCGGGCCAGGGGATCGTGAAAACGGCTGAGGCGGTGATCATTGATGAGCTTCACGCTCTGATCGATACGAAGCGGGGGGCTCATCTGATGCTTTCCATCGCGAGGCTGGACCGGCTCTGCGGCCGTAATCTCCAACGCATAGGCCTGTCAGCCACGATAGAGCCGCTGGAGCTGTCTGCGGAGTATTTATCCCCCGATCCGGTAGTCATCTGCGCTCCGGCCATGGAGAAGAAGGTCTTAATTGAGGTGGTGGGAACGACTCCGGCCAACGGGAGAAGAAAGGATCCGGTCTGGGAAGAACTGGGGATGGCAGTCTATCAGAAGTGTCTGGACTGCAGAAGCGTGATTGCATTTTCGGAAGGGCGCCGGTATGCGGAAAAACTGGCTTATTACGTCAATCTGCTGGGCGGCGACGGGTTTGCCAGAGTTCATCACGGAAGTCTCTCGAAGGAACAGAGGGCTGAGGTGGAGCAGGACTTGAGAGCGGGCCGGCTCCGGCTGCTGTGCGCCACCTCCTCCATGGAACTGGGAATCGATGTGGGCGAGATAGATCAGGTCCTGCAGATCGGCTGTCCGCGCACGGTTTCCAGTACGATGCAGCGGCTGGGGCGGGCGGGCCATAACCCGGGATCGGTCAGCGTCATGTACATGTATCCCAGGACGGCACCGGAGAGCGTCTACTGCGGCATGACCGCCGAGATCGCCAGACTGGGTGGAGTCGAGCATACGAAGCCGCCGAGGCTCTGTCTCGATGTGCTTGCCCAGCACCTGGTGTCCATGGCGGCAGGAGACGGATACAGCGTGGATGATGTGATGGATGTTCTGTGCAGGGCCTATTCCTTCCGTGATGTGACGAGAGAGGACGTAAAAGGCGTGCTCCGGATGCTGGCTGGTGATTACGAACATGGAAGAGAGATTCCAGTGCGTCCGCGGGTGCTCTACGACCGGATTCATGAACGGGTGACCGGAGACGCCTACAGCCGTATGCTGGCTGTCGCGGCAGGAGGTACCATCCCGGATAAGGGGCTCTACGCGGCGAAGACGGAAGATGGAGTGAAGCTGGGAGAACTGGATGAGGAGTTCGTGTATGAATCCCAGATTGGAGACAAGTTTGTGCTTGGATCTTTTGCATGGAAGATCGTTAGCCAGGACCGGGATACTGTGGTAGTGACGCAGGTTCCGGCGGAGGGAGCCAGGCTGCCGTTCTGGAAGGGGGAGACGAGAGGCAGGACGCTTCGCACCAGTCTGGCGTTCGGAAGGCTGTTCCGGGAGCTGGGAAAGGCGGCGGAGGCCGGAGGAGAACAACTGACCGAATATGATAAGCCGGCGGAAGCACGGCATCCAGATGAAGCTGGCCGGCTGGCGAGCTGCTCTGACGCACTTACAGATACACTTACCCGCCTTGGCCTCGACGGCGCGGCGGCCTGCAACGCGGCCTCTTTTTTGAGGCGCCAGATTGTGGTAACCGGAGGACTTCCAGACGACAGGACGATCGTTGTGGAACGGTTCAGAGATCATACGGGAAGCAATCAGGTCATGGTGCACGCGCTGTTTGGGAGACGGGTCAATGCACCGCTGTCTCTTCTATTGCAGCATACGGCCAGACAGTTATGCGGAATTGATATCGGCTGCGTGGATGAGGAGGATGGCTTTCTTTTGTATCCTTATGGGGAGGACGTTCTTCCGGAAGGGCTACTGTTCAAGATCGACGAGGGACAGGCCAGGAGTGTTCTGGAGGCGGCGCTTCCCCTGACGCCTCTGTTCAATATGACCTTTCGCTATAATGCGGCCCGCGCGCTCATGATGGGAATGAAGCGGAATGGCCGCCAGCCGCTCTGGATGCAGCGGCTGAAGAGCACGGAGATGCTTTCCTCCCTGATTAATGAGCCGGGTCATCCCCTGATCCGGGAGACGAAGCGGGAATGCCTTGAGGACCAGTGGGATATTGACGGCGTAATAAAGATCCTGGGCGATATCAGGGCTGGGCTCATTACAGTACGGGAAGTCTGTGTGGATGTGCCGTCGCCCATGTCTCTTCCATTCCAGTGGCAGGCGGAAGCGGCGGAGATGTATGAGTATTCGCCGGTTACGCAGGGAATACGTGAGGCTGTCTATGAGGAATTGAAGCAGACAGATATGATAAAGCCGCAGGCGGAGGAGCTGGCCAGGATTCAGGCACGGAAGAAGCTTCCGGAGGATGAGGACCAGCTTCATTCCCTTTTGATGATGGAAGGCGATTTAATTGCCGGAGAACTGCCTGTGCCGGTGGAGTGGCTGAAGAATCTGGCGGAGAGAGAATTAGTTTCCTACATGGAGCCTGGGATATGGATTGCAGCAGAACACCGGGAAGAGTATGAGCTTGCTCTTCTGGAGGGGAACGAAGAAGCGGCCATGCATATTGTGCGGCGGATGCTCTATTACCGCGGCGGACAGAATACGGAAGCGGTGAGTGAACGGTACTTTTTCCCGGAAGGTATGGCGGAATGCATACTGGAAAAGCTGACGGCAGAATCACTCGTGGTGGAGGACGACGGGATCTTTTACCATACGAAACTCTACGACAGGGCCAGGCGCGCTTCAATCAAAGGTATGCGTCTGGAGGCTGTGACTCAGCCGCCCACGCATTATGCGGCGCTGGCGGCCGAAAGAGCCTTCGTTGCCGCGCCGGGGGAGGAACAACTGAGGCGAGCGGTGGAACAGATCTGCGGAAGGAAGTATCCGGTCAAATTCTGGGAATCCGTCTTTTTTGCACGGCGTGTAAAAAATTATACCGAGGCTATGCTCGACAAGCTTTTGGCACAGGGCGACTATTTCTGGCAGATGAAGCCTGATGGGACACTGGCTTTCTACCAATATGAAGATATCGATTGGGAGGCGCCGATTTCCGGGCTTTCGGAGGAACTGGAGGGGGATGAGAAGCTGATGTATCAGGAGCTGATGCGCCGGGGAGCCAGCTTCCTCAAGTTCCTTACGGAGGTACCGAAGCAGGACAGCGCCCAGGAAGTGCTTCTTAAGCTAGCAGAAAAAGGCCTTGTCTGTGCGGACAGCTTTGTGCCGGTGAGACAGTGGCAGAATCGGGAAAAGGTGAAGAAGGCAACGGCGAGACAGCGGGTGAACGCACGGGTGATGGCTCTGTCTGCCGGCCGCTGGGATATTGTGCGTCCGGTTAAGAAAAGGACCATGGAAGAGTGGCTGGACCTGTTTTTAAAAGAAACGGTGGTTCTCTGTAAAGAGACCTACCGCAAAGCATGCGATCCCTGCATGGATTCAGCCTATGTGCTGTCAGCCGGCGGTACGGACGAAGCTAAGGCGGAGCAGGAGGCAATGACCTGGAGAAAGGCCCTGGATGTGCTTCGGATCTGGGAGTACACGGGGAAAGTCAGACGCGGATACTATGTATCCGGTATGTCGGGGGCGCAGTTTATCCGGAAAGAGGATTATGAAAGCGTGACAGCGGCTTTAAAGCAGCCGAATGATGAGGTGGTCTGGCTGAATGCAGCGGATCCGGCGCAGATATGGGGAAAGGCTCTGGAACAGCCGGAGGACAGAAGCTTTATGAATTTGCCGGGGACAGCCGTCGCTTTCCGGCAGGGAAGGACGGCCGCAGTGATGGAGCGCCAGGGAAAGGTTCTTAAGTTCTTTGAGGAAGAAGGGATGGAGGCTGTACTTTCTGAGTTCGTCCGCTGTTTTCAGAGAAAGCTTTTATTTCCTGAGCAGGAGCGCCTGATTTTGAAGGAATATCCGGAAAATGCCGGCGAATTATTAAAAAAGGCCGGTTTCATCCGCGAGATGCAGGACTATGTACTCTATCGGTAACGAAGACTACAATAGTATCTGTTGGATACTAAGAAACAAATCGGTTACTATCCCACTTATTTGTGCGTTCTTGCTGTAAATACTGCAGCGGTTTATAATTCAGACAGGAAGACGAGGAAGTCCTGGCGCGTGGTGGAAATCAATTATCAGACACGCTCTCGGATGAGAGATTCCTGGTGAGAGCACAAAAAAGGAGAGAATACCATGAGCGAATGGCAGTCCACGGTGAGGACATTAATCGAGGAAGCGGAGGCGGTCGTCGTCGGAGCAGGCTCCGGGATGTCGGCCTCCGCCGGTTTAACGTATACAGGCAGGCGCTTCCGGGAGAAATTCGGTGATTTTATCGAGCACTACGGTATGACAGATATGTATTCGGCCGGTTTTTACCCGTTTCCCACACAGGAGGAAAAATGGGCGTACTGGAGCAGGCATATTTATTGTAACCGCTACGATGTTCAGGCTGGAAAGCCCTATCTGGATTTGTATCAGCTGGTGAAAGACAGGAATTACTTTATTCTGACAACGAACGTGGATCATCAGTTTCAACTGGCGGGATTTCCGGAAAAACGGATCTTTGCGGCTCAGGGCGATTACGGTATGTTTCAGTGTGCAATGGCCTGCCATAAGAAGCTGTACGAGAACGAGAAGGAAGTAAGAGCCATGGTGGCCCGGCAGAAAAATCTGAGAATACCGTCGGAGCTGGTGCCGAAATGTCCGGTCTGCGGCGGTGATATGGAGGTCAATCTGCGGTGCGACAGATACTTCGTTGAGGATGAGGCGTGGGAGCGCGCCTGTGCCGGATATACCGGTTTTATAAGACAGAATCGGAACAGGAGGCTGGTGTTTCTGGAACTGGGAGTCGGCATGAACACGCCGGGAATCATTAAATATCCGTTCTGGCAGCTGACAGACAGGGAGAAACATGGTTTTTATATCTGCATCAATCAGGGAGAAGCCTGGGGGCCGGAGGAGATCAGAGAAAAATCCTTATATGTCAACATGGACATTGCAGAAGCTCTGGAAGCAGTCAGAGAGGTGATGTGATTTGAAAAATGAGAGTTACAAGACCAAGGAAGAACGCCTCAGGTATCTGATCCGGACTATGCAGAAGGAGATGCCTCAGTATCGCGGCATTGTGATTCCAGAGGACAGTGCGGGGCAGAAACAGCTTCTCCGCTCTCTGATGAACGTAAGGCCTCCAATGCCGGCAGATTCGGAGTTTCTGGCGGAACAGGATTTGTATCTGTCGGAGGAGATTGCCGCGCGCGGCATTTTGGAAGGGACGGATCTGGTTCCTGTAAAGGAGAACGGCCGGATCTGTCTTTGGCAGGGGGATATCACACGTCTGAAGACGGGAGCGATTGTAAATGCGGCCAACAGCGCGCTTCTGGGGTGCTTTCGGCCCTGCCACTCCTGTATCGACAATATCATCCACTCCTATGCGGGTATTCAGCTCCGCCTCGCCTGCAATGAAATTATGGAGGCCCAGGGGCATGAGGAACCGGTGGGGCATGCGAAACTTACACCTGCCTTCAATCTTCCATGTGATTCGATTCTGCATACGGTCGGTCCGATCATTACCGGTCCGCTGCGAAGAACAGACTGCCGGCTTCTGGCGGACTGTTACCGCTCCTGTCTGGAACTGGCTGTGGAAAATCAGATTACCTCGATTGCATTTTGCTGTATCTCGACAGGAGTATTCTGTTTCCCGCAGGAGCGGGCTGCGGAGATCGCGGTGGAGACGGCTGTTGGTTTCTTAAAGCAGAATGAATCGGTCCGTCAGGTTATATTTGATGTCTATACCGATCAGGATTTGGTTATTTATCAGAAACTGCTGGAATCGGGCGTGTCATAATTACGAAATTCGGCGGATGAGTGAACCGCCGGGAGGAGCGGCTATGAAAGGTGTGATTCTGAGAAAGGGCGAGAGCGCCTACTCGTATTTTTTCGGGGTATTCTCTGCGATTTCCCCGGCTGTTGCGGAACGGAACTGGCTGATAACGGGGTATGAAAATTATCCGGAGGAGCTGGAGCCGTATGGTGGGAACTTAGGCCGGGAAACGTTCTTTTGGGTGTCGGGGGAGCGGTTGGAGGAGATCGTCCGGCAGCAGGATTATCCGTGGTACTGGGGCGTCCTGTCGGGATTTAAGAGAGACATGCCGCTGCACCAGGTGCTAAGCTATGGACTGCCGTATGCGGACGGATACACCGGTTTCTGGAAGAATCCAGTCTCCATTCAGCATCCGATGGCTGATATTGAGATCGTGGCGTGGGACAGTGCGCTTACACTGCTGATCAGCAGGGATGAAGCCATTGCCCAGGCGTTCCGGAATGCCTATCCACGGAGTGAAGACCTGGAGACGTACAATCTCGGGGAACCGGAATCGGAGGAGTGGCGGAAAATATGGGAGGAAGCGGAGCTGCATTACGGGGATGGCGGGAGGTAGAAATGCAGGAACCTGCCGGGTGAAGCTGTCCGAGCATGCCGGAACGAGCTATTGCAATCATCTGTATTACCACGTTATGAGGGAGATTAAAGAGAGACAGATAGATGCGGAAATTGTATTTCTCCACATTCCCATGTTGAAGAATATAGACGAGTTTGAGCGGCTGACTGAAACGGCGACCGGTGGTGCGGCGCGTTACCTCCATATATCGGTGAAGAGCAGGACAAAATGGAATAAATACTGCATTTAAACAAAAAATATGCTGAAAATCTTGTACGATCAAGACTTCCAGCATATGACTCATGGAGATAGTGGGATTCGAACCCATGACCTCTTGAATGCCATTCAAGCGCTCTCCCAGCTGAGCTATACCCCCATGTCCGCTATTATAGCAAAAAGATAAAAAATTTGCAATCACTAATTTACACTTTTTTTCTGATTTTTCCGATTTTTGAAATTTTAGCCTGCAATGGAGACGGATGAAACTAAAATGGAATAGAAAAAAATAGTAAAAAATAAAAAAAGGGGCTGTGAAAAAATGGAGTTGCTCTAACTCCATTTTCCCAGCCCTTCTTTATTTTTCGAAACATACAGGAAAAAAGTAGTAAAGAGCGCATACTTCCCCTTACCCCAGCAAACGTGCGCTTTCTC
>OIES01000146.1_pt1 | contig 36567 bp, 30 predicted proteins | sample 1581811 | NCBI WGS metagenome assembly OIES01 (sample SAMN03281021, study PRJEB24777) | human gut metagenome | isolation source: fecal sample PR177 from 1 month old male Malay infant, vaginal delivered... | reverse complement strand
TTTTGCGTTTCATACTGAGATTCCTTCTTTCGCTGATAAAACGCCAGGAGACTGAACGGCGGCAGGGTCAGCGCCCTGCCGGACGTAACAGAATGAAATCTACCTGTTTATTCTAGCTAATATTTGCGGCTTTCGCGCGTATCGCGCGGATCATGGCTTCGAGGCCCTGCGAGCGGGAGGGGGTAAGATGCTGGGTGAGAGCCATTTTTTCAAACCACGGGCGGACGTCGAACTCGACGATGTCCTGGGCGGTCATCCGGTCATAAAGGATAAACACCACCGCAATCAGCCCTTTGACAATCGCCGCATCGCTGTCGCCGCGCAGGGTGACAACGCCGGAAGGATCCTGCGCCATCACGATCCATACCTGGCTTTGACAGCCCTGAATAATATTCTGCGGGCTGTGCTCCGCGTCGCTCAGCGGCGCCAGCCGCTGGCCCAGCTCAATAATATAGAGATACTTCTCTTCCCAGTTGGCGCAACGGCTAAAATTGCGCAACAGTTTATCTTTGTCCGGTAATGCCGTCATCGTCACGTCCTTTACCCTAATAGTTTGTGGATCCGCTGGAGGCCGGCCACCAGGCGGTCCACCTCTTCCGTGGTATTGTACATGGCCAGCGACGCCCGACACATGGCCGGTACCTGATAGCGGGCCATCAACGGCATGGCGCAGTGGTGCCCGGTCCGCACGGCGATCCCGTAGTTATCGAGGAAGCTGCCGACGTCATAGGCGTGATGCTGGCCGAGGTTAAAGGCAATCACCCCTTTGCGCTGCGCCGGACCGTAGAGGATCAGGTCCGGCACCGCGCGCAGGGCCTCCAGCGCGTAGCGCATCAGCGTCTGTTCGTATTCGGCGATCTGCGTCAGTCCCAGTTGGCTGACGTAGCTCAGCGCGGCGCCGAAGCCAATGATCCCGCCGGTATTCGGCGTGCCGGCCTCAAAGCGCCACGGCGCCTGGTTCCAGGTGGTGCCCTCCGTCAGGCTGACGGTGGCGATCATCGACCCGCCCCCTTCCCAAGGCGCCATGGTCTGCAGCAGCTCGGCCCGGGCGTAGAGCACGCCGATCCCGGTCGGACCATACAATTTGTGGGCGGAGAAGACATAAAAATCACAACCCAGCGCCTGAACGTCCACCGGGTGGTGCATCACCGCCTGAGCGCCGTCCACCAGTACTTTCGCGCCATGCTGATGCGCAAGGGCAATCAGCGCCGACAGCGGGTTTTCGGTGCCCAGCACGTTGGAGACTTCGGTGATCGCCAGCAGGCGGGTACGCTGGTCAAACAGCCCGGGAACCACGTCCAGCTGCAGGGTGCCGTCCGGGTTGAGGGGGATCACCCGCAGCTCTGCCCCCACCCTGGCGCAGAGCATCTGCCACGGTACGATGTTGGCGTGGTGCTCCATCTCGCTGATGATGATGTTATCCCCGGCGCCGACGTTGGCATTTCCCCAGCTGTTGGCCACCAGGTTGATGCCCTCGGTGGTGCCGCGCACGAATACCAGCTCCTCCGCCGATCCGGCGTTAAGGAAAGTGGCCGCCTGCTGGCGCACCGCTTCCATCCGCGCGGTGGCTTCCGCGCTGAGGGTATGGATCCCACGATGCACCGCCGCGTAGCCGTGACGATAGAATTCCGCTTCGGCGCCGATCACCGCCTCCGGTTTCTGGGCGCTGGCGGCGCTGTCAAGATAGACCAGCGGCTGGCCGTTGACCTCCCGGCTCAGTACCGGAAAATCGGCGCGAACCCGTTCTACTGAAAATGTCATGCTGTGCCTCCCGGCAAACGCTCTCCAATTCGCGCCAGCACCTGCTCTCTGAGCGCGTCGCTGCGGATAGCTTCGGTAAGCTCGGCGGCGAAGGCGTAGAGGATCATCTGCTGCGCCGCCTGCTGTTCAATCCCGCGCGAGCGCAGATAGAACAGCTGTTCTTCGTCTATGCGCCCGACCGTCGCCCCGTGGCTGCATTTCACGTCATCGGCGTAAATCTCCAGCTGCGGTTTGGTGTCGACTTCCGCCAGCCGCCCGAGCAGCAGATTGTTGTTGGTCATCTGGCCGTCGGTTTTCAGCGCGTGCGGCGCGACGTTGATCAGCCCGTTAAACACCGCCCGGCCCTTATCGCTGACGATGGTTTTGTGCAGCTGGCGGCTGGTGCAGTACCCCACCTGGTGATCCAGCCAGGTGCGGCTGTCGCAGACCTCATTTTTTACCGGCATCGCCAGCGAATTAAGGCGCAGGTCGCTATTTTCGCCGCCCAGACGCGTGCTGGTGTGGTGACGCAGCACCTGGCCGCCGAGCAGGAAACTGCTGCTGAAGGCCGAGGCGTCGCGGCCCAGCTGCAGGTCGTTATGGGCGAAGTGGTAGCTATGCGCGTTCTCGAACGCCAGCTTGATGTGCTGCAGGCGTGCGTTGTCCGCCACCGTCATGGTCAGCCGCCCGCCGGTGAAGTGCGGTTGCTCATCGAAACTGAGGTAATGCTCGACAATCGTCGCCTCCGCCCCGCTCTCCAGCGTCAGATGGTGACGATAGTGGGCGGTATTCAGCGCATCGCCGGCCAGGCCGCGGGTGATATGCATCAGCAGCAGCGGCTTATCCAGGCGACGGTTGCGCGGCACGCGAAGGCGGGTCACCGACTGCGCCAGGCTTTCGGTCAGATGGAGAAACACTTCCGGCTGCAGGGCATCCGGCAGATGCTGGCGCTGGTTATCAACGCTAACCTCCACGCCGCTGGCGGCGAGATCGTCGCTCAGCTCAGGATGATAGCGGCCGTCGATAAACACCAGACGCCAGGCGTCCAGCGGCAGCGCCAGCGCGTCACGCTGTTCGGCGCTGAGCGACGCCCCCTCCTCGGCGACGAAGCGGCCGTTAAGTAGCGCGTCCAGCGGGGTGTATTTCCAGTCCTCCTGCTTGCGCGTCGGCAGCCCCAGGCGCAACAACTGCTGCAGATGCTGGCTGGCCTCCGGCGTACGCTGGTCGCCCTGCGCTTCAAACAGATGGTGCCACTGCTGCAGCGCGTTACTGCTGTTCGGTAAGCCAGCCATAGCCCTGCTCCTCCAGCTGTTTGACGAGGGTGAAATCCCCCGACTTCACAATCCGCCCCTGATAGAGCACATGGACATAGTCCGGCTTGATATAGTCAAGGATGCGCTGATAGTGGGTGACGATGATGAAGGCGCGTTTGCCGTCGCGCAGCGCGTTCACGCCCTGGGAGACGATTTTCAGAGCATCGATGTCCAGCCCGGAATCCGATTCATCGAGAATGCACAGCTCCGGCTCAAGCACCGCCATCTGCAGAATGTCGTTGCGCTTTTTCTCGCCGCCGGAGAAACCCACGTTCACCGAACGGGTCAGCAGATCTTCCGGCATCTGCAGCAGCTTAATTTTCTCTTCCATCAGGTCCTGGAAATCGAAGCGATCCAGCGGCTCCTGGCCGCGATAGCTGCGTACGGCATTCAGCGCAGTCTGCAGGAAGAACTGGTTGCTGACGCCGGGGATCTCCACCGGATACTGGAAGGCCATAAAGATGCCTTCCCCGGCGCGATCTTCCGGGGCGAGCTCCAGCAGGTTTTTGCCCTTAAATTCGACGCTGCCGCCGGTGACCTCGTAATCTTCGCGCCCGGCCAGAGTGGCCGAAAGCGTACTTTTCCCCGAGCCGTTTGGCCCCATAATGGCGTGGACCTCCCCCGGACGCACCTCAAGGTTCAGCCCGCGCAGGATCGCTTTATCTTCGACGGCGACATGTAAATCTTGAATACTTAACATCTTTTTTCCTTAATTATCAGCCGACGCTATGCTCAAGGCTAATGGCCAGCAATTTTTGCGCCTCTACGGCGAACTCCAGCGGCAGTTCGGAGAAGACGTCTTTACAGAAGCCGTTGACGATCATCGAGATGGCATCGTCTTCGCTGATCCCGCGCTGCAGGCAGTAGAACAGCTGGTCCTCACCGATCCGCGAGGTGGTCGCTTCGTGTTCCAGCTGAGCGCTGTTGTTGCGACATTCGACATAGGGGAAGGTATGCGCCCCACAGTCCGGGCCGATCAGCATTGAATCGCACTGGGTATAGTTGCGGGCATTGGTGGCGGTCGGCATGATTTTGACCAGCCCGCGATAGCTATTCTGGCTGTGTCCGGCGGAGATCCCTTTCGAGATGATGGTCGAGCGGGTGTTCTTGCCGATATGGATCATTTTCGTGCCGGTGTCCGCCTGCTGATGGCCGCTGGTCAGCGCCACCGAAAAGAATTCGCCGATCGAGTTATCGCCGCGCAGGATGCAGCTGGGGTATTTCCAGGTGATGGCCGAGCCGGTTTCCGACTGGGTCCATGACATTTTGCTGTTCTCCCCTTCGCACAGGGCGCGCTTGGTGACAAAGTTGAGGATCCCTCCGGTGTTGTTGTCCCCCGGGAACCAGTTCTGCACCGTGGAGTATTTCACTTCCGCGTCTTTATGGATGATGACCTCCACCACCGCGGCGTGCAGTTGATAGCTGTCGCGCACTGGCGCCGAGCAGCCCTCGATGTAGCTGACGTAGCTGCCTTCATCGGCCACCAGAATGGTGCGTTCAAACTGGCCGGTCTTTTCGGCGTTGATGCGGAAATAGGTCGATAGCTCCATCGGACAGCGGACGCCCTTCGGCACATAGATAAAGGTGCCATCCGAAGCCACCGCGGCGTTCAGCGCGGCAAAGAAGTTGTCATTGCCCGGCACCACGGTCCCCAGATACTTTTTCACCAGTTCCGGATGGTCGTGGATCGCCTCGCCGAAAGAGCAGAAGATGATCCCCTGCTCCGCCAGCTTTTCACGGTAGGTGGTCGCCACCGACACCGAGTCGAATATCGCGTCCACCGCCACCTCGCGCCCTTCGCGCACCGGTACGCCCAGCTGGTTAAAGGCTTCTTCCACCTCGCTGGTCAGAAAGGTGTTGGCCCCGGTCTGCTGCACCGCGCCGGGCTCGGAGGCGCAGGTCTCATCGCAGTTGCCGCAGGAGGGGGCGGAATAGTAGCTGTAATCCTGATAATTCAGCTTATCGTAATGCGCCTTCAGCCAGTGCGGCTCTTCCATCTCCAGCCACGCCCGGTAGGCATTGAGCCGGAACTCCAGCATCCACTGCGGCTCATTGCGGCGGGCGGAGATGGCGCGAACCACTTCTTCATTAATGCCTTTGGCCAGCTCATCGGTCTGCAGGCGAGTGAAAAAGCCCTCTTTATAATTGAGCGGGCCGCCGGTCCAGGTTTTGACATCGTCTGTTGCTTCAGTATTACGCGACATAGTTACTCCGCCTGCACCCCAAAACTTTCGCCGCAGCCGCATTCGTGCTGCGCTTTCGGGTTATGAAATTTAAAGATTTCATTTAATCCTTCCCGGACGTAATCCAGCTCCGTACCATCAATGAACGGCATCGCCTGCAGCGGCGCGTACAGCTTCGCCCCTTCAGATTCAAAGAGCAGATCGTCGGGCGCCGGCTCGGCAATCATTTCGAGCACATAGCCAAAACCGGCGCAGCCGCTGGTTTTAATACCCAGCCGTAGCCCCTTTTTATCCGGTTGCTTGCGCATCAGATCGCGAATATGCGCGGCAGCGGCCGGCGTCATGGTCAGTCCCTGCCAGCTGAAATCGGCGGGATTAAAGGTTCCTGCTTGTACTTCCATCGATAGACCTCCAGGTTGGCGCCATCAAGGCATACCGCCATGTTAGTGATAATGATTATCACTTCAACCCTTCTCCAGCAGGGGTATTGCCCCAATTAGCGCTTTTTATAAGCATAGACCCTTGCCCGGGGATTATCAGGGTGCGCAAGTTGAACCTAATCATATGATTTATAATATTTAATTCTGATATCGTTCTATCACCGCACGCAATGGCAAAGATGTATCGAAAATACCGATTTATGCGATAGCAGCAGACCACCTTCCTGATTAACCTTGTCGTAGAAACCAAAAAAGTGACGGCGTCACTGAGCAGCCATGCGCGCTGAACAGGCGCTGGCCTGCGGAATGAGAAAGCGTAAACAGAAAGCGTCAAGGCGCAACGCTTTCGGCAGGGGCGGTCGCGGCCTGGCGGGGGACGTGGCCGCGATCGGGGGAGATAAACCGCGATAAAGCGGGTAGCCAGGAAGGCTATCGGTTGGCTAAGTTCCTTTTCTCACCAGGCGGGCGGCCTGGACAAAAACTTCATCCTCCACCCCATCCCCCTTCTGTCTGCCCAGCCGCACCAGCTCATCCACGATACTCCCCTGATTAATCTGCTTTTGGGTCGCCACTAAGCTAATGACCGCCGCGCCGATAGCCATGCCAATCAATGCCGTTTGTTCATCTTTATCTTTCATGGTGTCGCTCCGTCTGTCCTCCTCAGAAAGGCTAGCAAAAGATAGCATCTGCTCAATTTCAAAATCACCATCTTTACACCTCCCGGAAAACGCAGGCGCCGAGCTGACCACGCTTCCTTGCTATGGCGATAGCGCAAAACGCTGTCGCACCACATCGGGTCTTTTATTTGGCCCGAATTCACGCTTCGCGGAAATAAATAAAAATAACGCGCGTGCCCAAGGCAAAAAAAAGAAATAACCATTTAAGCGACAAATCCAGTTTATTCCGTTAGGGAATGGCTTGGATGCTAATATTTCATTTCCCCACCGCCTTTTAGAAGCCTATAGTTTTTTTGCCTGCAGAACATCCACTTAGGTTAAAAGACATAAGGATATAATCATGATTGTTTCAGCCCCCAGCGATTATCGCGAAGCCGCTCGTCGCCGTCTGCCACGTTTCCTTTTTGACTATATTGACGGTGGCGCGGTGGCGGAAAATACCATGAACGCTAATGCCGCCGAGCTCGCCTCGGTAGCCCTTCGCCAGCGCGTGCTGTGCGGAGCGGGTGAGCCGACGCTGGCCACCACCATCCTTGATGCCCCATGGGCGATGCCCGTGGCGCTGGGGCCGGTCGGGGCCACCGGAATGTACGCCCGCCGCGGCGAAGTCCAGGCGGCCCGCGCCGCCTCCCGCGCCGGGATCCCTTACACTCTGTCCACCGTGTCGGTCTGCTCCATTGAGGAGGTAGCGAGCCACGCCAGCGGCGCGCTCTGGTCCCAGCTGTACGTACTGAAAGATCGCGGCTATATGCGTAATGCCCTGGAACGCGCCTGGGCTGCCGGCATGAAAACCCTGGTATTCACTGTCGATATGCCGATCCCCGGCTCACGGTATCGCGATAACCGTTCAGGAATGTCCGGGCCGCACGCCACCTTGCGACAGTATCTTCAGGCCTGCACCCACCCGCGCTGGGCAATGAACGTCGGCCTGGCGGGCAGACCCCTGTCGTTCGGTAACATCGAAGCTTATACCGGCCACAAAATGACCATGGATGACTATATGGGGTTCATCAGCAACAACTTCGACCCGTCCATCGCCTGGCACGATCTGGAGTGGATCCGCGACAGCTGGCCAGGAAAGCTGATCATCAAAGGGATCCTCGATGCCGACGATGCGCGCAATGCCGTGCGGCTGGGCGCCGATGGCATTGTGGTCTCCAATCACGGCGGCAGACAGCTCGATGGCGCCATCCCCACCGCCCGGGCGCTGCCGCGGGTGGCGGATGCGGTCGGCGACGATCTGACGGTCCTTGCCGACTCCGGAGTGCGATCCGGCGTGGACGTTATTCGCCTGCTCGCCCTCGGCGCGAAGGGAGTCCTGCTTGGTCGGGCCTATATTTATGCCCTCGCCGCCGCAGGCGAAGCGGGGGTGGCGCACCTGCTGCGCTTATTTGCCGAGGATATGAAGGTCACCATGACCCTCACCGGCGCCACCTCGCCCTCCGCCATCAGCCTCGATTGCCTCGACCGGCTGGAAAAAGATCAACAGCGCAGCCGTGCGGTCCCGGTATCCTTATCTGCCTGACGCAGCCCGGGGCCGGGCCTGACCGCGTGTCCTGGCCCGGTCCGGCAAGGGGGAATTACCCCTGAGGGTCCAGCGCCGGACGTTGCGCTGCGTCAGCCGGTCGCTCGGGGCGGATGCGGAACCCGATCGCATACATGGCCGGCAGGAAGATAAGGGTCATGATGGTTCCCCCCAGCGTCCCGCCAATCAGCGTATAGGCGAGCGTCCCCCAGAAAACCGAATGCGTCAGCGGAATGAACGCCAGGATCGCCGCCAGCGCGGTCAGCAGAACCGGACGGGCTCGCTGCACCGTCGCCTCCACCACCGCGTGGAACGGATCGAGCCCCGCCTGCTGGTTATGGTGGATTTGACCAATCAGGATCAGCGTATTTCGCATCAGGATCCCTGACAGGGCGATCAGGCCCACAAGGGCATTGATGCCAAACGGCTGATTGAACAACAGCAGCGTCGGCACCACGCCAATCAGCCCCAGCGGCGCGGTCAGGAAAACCATGACCATCGCCGACAGGGAACGTACCTGTAGGATAATGATCAGCAGCGTGAGGGCGATCATGATCGGAAATAACGGCACCATTGCCCGGGTGGCTTTGCCTGACTCCTCGATCGACCCCGCCGTCTCGATGCGATACCCCGGCGGCAGGGAGTCGATAATGGGCTGCAGCGGCTTCATCAGCGCGCTGGAGACATCCGGCGGCTGCAGGTTATCTGCGACATCTCCCCGGACGGTAATGGTCGGCGTGCGGTCGCGACGACGGAGCAGGGGTTCTTCCATTCTGACGTCGACTTCACCGATCTGCGACAAAGGAACCCGCTGCCCGCCGCTGCCTACGAGAGTGAAGTCGGCGATTTTCGCCGGGTCCAGACGGATATCGCCCGCCGCGCGGCCGATGACCTGCACCGCGCGAATATCCTCCCGGACGGTGGTAATGGGGATCCCTGACAGCAGGAACTGCAGCTGCTGGGCGACGGCCTGGGAGCTGAGCCCACTCGCCTGCAGCCGGTCCTGATTGAGGCTGAAATGCATCACCGGTACCCGCGACCCCCAGTCGCTATTGACGGTGCGCATCAGCGGACTGGCCTGCAGCACCGCTTTCACCCGATCGGCGATGTCGCGCAGGGTGTGCGGATCGGGCCCCATCACCCGCCAGGCGACTGGATAAGGCGAATAAGGGCCAAAGACCAACTGCGTGACGCGCACCCGCGCCTGCGGCGCAAGGCCATTGGCCACCGCCTCCCGCAGCCGCAGCTTAAGCGCCTCGCGCGAGGCCGGACCGTCGGTCAATACCACCAGCTTGGCAAATGAGGGATCGGGCAATTCCGGAGCCATCGCCAGGTAAAAGCGCGGCGCGCCCTGGCCGATATAGCTGGTGACAATCTTCGCCTCCGGCTGCTGCTGCAGCCAGCGCTCAATATTCGCCGTCGCGGCGCTGGTCTGAATAATCGACGACCCGTAAGGCATCTGCACCTCAACCAGCACTTCCGGGCGATCGGAGGTGGGGAAAAACTGCTTTTTCACCACGCTCATTCCCAGTAACGCCGCCATAAACAGCACCACCACCCCGGCGGTCACGCGCCATTTGCCGGCGATAACCCGGGTCAGCAGCCGGCGGAAGCGCTGATAGCGCGGAGTGTCATACAGCGCGGCGTGGCCTGCCGCCGCGGACTTCCTCTCCGGTAACAGGTGTACGCCCAGCCAGGGGGTAAAAATCACCGCCACGATCCAGGAGGCAATCAGCGCGATACCGACGATCCAGAACACGTTGCTGGCATACTCCCCGGCGGTGGATTGCGCAAACCCGTTGGGCATAAAGCCCACGGCCGTCACCAGGGTACCGGCCAGCATGGGCGCCGCGGTGTGGCTCCAGGCATAGGCGGAGGCTTTGAGGCGGTCATACCCCTCCTCCATTTTGACCACCATCATTTCGATGGCGATAATGGCATCATCCACCAGCAGCCCCAGGGCGAGGATCAGCGAGCCGAGGGTGATGCGGTCGAAGTTTTTGCCGGTGGCGGCCATCACCACAAACACCACGGCCAGGGTGAGCGGCACCGCCGCCGCGACCACCACCCCCACGCGCCAGCCCATGCTGACAAAGCACACCGCCATCACCACCAACAGAGCGACAAAAAATTTGATCATGAACTCATCGACCGCCGCGCTGATATTCACCGACTGATCGGTCACTTTGGCCAACGACATGCCGAGCGGCAGGCTCTGATTGATGCTGTCCGTTTCGGCGTCCAGCGCTTTCCCCAGCGCCAGACCATTCCAGCCCTCGCGCATCACCACCCCCAGCAGCAGCGCCGGTTCGCCCTGATTGCGGATCAGGAAGGTAGCAGGATCTTCATACCCCCGCTCAACCGTAGCGACATCGGCGAGTTTCAGCGTTCTGCCCCCGGCAATAATCGGCGTGTCGCGGATCTGCTGCAGGCGGTCGAACGCCCCGTCGAGGCGGATAAAGATCTGTCCGCCACGGGTCTCAATGGCCCCGGCGGCGGTCAGCACATTCTGATTGTTCAGCGCGGCAAAAATCGCCTCCGGCGAGAGCCCCAGGGTAGCGAGACGGTCATGAGAAAAGGAGAGATAAATGCGCTCCGCCTGTTCGCCGAGAATATTCACTTTTTTCACCCCGGGTACATGCAGCAGCTGCTGGCGCAGGGCTTCAGCGTCACGCACCAGCTGCCGCGGCGGCTCTCCCCGCGCTTTCAGGGCAAAGAGGGCAAAGGTGACATCGGCGAATTCGTCATTCATCATCGGGCCGGAGACGCCGGCAGGCAGGTTATTCGCCTCATCCCCGAGCTTTTTGCGCGCCTGATAAAACTGCTCCGGCACCTCGGAAGGCGGCGTCTGATCCTGCAGCGATAAGGTGATTAACGCCATCCCGGGACGGGTATAGGTCTCGGTGCGATCGTACCACTTCAGCTCCTGGAGCCGTTTTTCCAGCGGCTCGGCGACCTGATCCTGCATCTCCTGCGCGGTGGCGCCCGGCCAGACGGTGATGACCGTCATTTGCTTGACCGTGAAGGGCGGATCTTCCGCCCGCCCGAGCCCGAAGAAGGCCACCAGACCGGCGACCGAGATAAGGATAATTAAAAACAGGGTTACCGACCGCTCGCGGACGGCCAGCGCGGAGAGATTAAAACGCCCGCCGCTCATGGCTGACTCCCGTCGGCATCATGCTCGCGTCGTTCCGCCAGCCGCACCGTCTCGCCCTGGTGCAGAAGATGGGCGCCCAGGGCGACGATGGGCTCCCCGGGCTTCAGCGGGCCGGTCACCCGCGCCGTTTCATCATTCAGGCCGATCACCGTCACCGGTTGCCAGGAGACGGTGGCCAGGCGCGATGCAATGCGCCAGACGCCAGGGCCGTTGCCCGGATCGTAGACCGACGCCAGGGGCACCTCCAGCACCTCGCCTGGCCCCTGGTCGCTGCTGATACGCAGGGTCACGGTTGACCCCAGCGGCGCATTCGCCAGCGCGCCGTTCAGCACATAGCGCGCTTCAAAGGTGCGGGTGGCGGCGTCAGCCGCGTCCGAAAGCAGCCGCAGGGTCGCGGTGACCGGCTGAGATTCGCTGCCATAGCGTGTCGCCAGCGCCTCGCTGCCGACCGCTGGGCGCAGCGTCTCCGGAAGCTGCACCCGCGCTTCGCGCTGCCCTGCCCGCGCCAGGCGGATCACCACCTGCCCGGCGCTGACCACCTGTCCCGGCTCGGCGAGCGTTTCCACCACCACGCCGTCGGCATCCGCCAGCAGTCCGGCATAGTTGGTGGCGTTTTGCGCCACGTTTGCCTGCGCCTTGGCCGCGCTGAGGTCGGCTCTCGCCGCCTCTGCCGTCGCGTTGATCTGGTCGAACTCCGCCGCCGAGACGGCGCCGCTGGCCACCAGGCCGCGATAGCGGGCCAGATCGTTGGCCGCTTTTTTGGCTCGCGCCCGCGCGGCGTCGACCGCCCGCTGTTGGGACTGCGCCTGCAAGGTTAGATCAGCCGGATCCAGGCGCAGCAGCAGTTGACCGCGCCGGACGCTCTGCCCGGTCTCAACCAGCCGGGCAAGGATTTTTCCCGATACCCGGAAGCCGAGATCGCTTTGGGTACGAGCGACCACCACGCCGGTAAAGGCCCGCGAGCTGGCCTCCGCGCGCTCGACGGTCGCCACCCGCACCAGCGGCGGCCGGGTGCGGGGATCGTCATGATCGGCAGGTTCGCCGCAGCCCGCGAGGGCCAGCGGCAGGAGGCAGACGGCAAGATGGACGGCGTTGGGCCTGAGCATGGGTCACCTTAATGAAAAGACCGGTTGGTGACTGCATTCTCAGACTAGTGACCAATAAAGTCAATGGTCACAAATCAGGGGGAGAGACTTCTCAGGATCAGGGAGGCAAGCAGCACCGCCGCGGTGGGCGCGGTGTCGAGATTGTATTGCAGCTGCACCGGGTTGATGAAAGGACACATCACCATATAGACCGCCAGGGTCGCCTCATCCAGCGGGGTTTTGCGCTCGAACTCACCCGCCTGGCGGCCTTCGACCAGGATTTGACCAATCAGCTGCTGCAGATGACCGGCATACTGCTCCGTTGAGGGCCATTTATCGCGCGCCGCGACGGCGGCGATATCGTACAGTTTGCGATCCTCGAAAAACAGTTCACTGCCGGCCTCGGTCAGCGCCCGGAACAGGCGGCGCAGCTTCTCGCTGGCGGAGGGTGCATCGGCGATGGCCTCGCTGACGGCCACCATGATCTTCTCCAGCCGGCTGGCGCAGATTGCCTCGCCAATCGCCTGCTTGGAGTCAAAAAACTTGTAGATATAGGCTTTGGAAAAGCCTATTGCTTTGGCGAGATCGGTGACCGTGGTCTTTTCATAGCCATAGCGACTGAAGTGCGCCATGGCCGCGTCAAGAATCTGGTCCCGAACGCTGTGGTCAACGGGGCCACGGCTTGCTGGGGTGGGGGTATTTTTCGTCATCCATTTAGCTTAATGCGATCGCTATCGTTTGACAACGAGTGACGTTATTATGATTTGGTCACAATAACGCCCCACCCTGCTCACCTCTCTCGCCGCGTTATGCCTCACGCGCCTCATGGTTAATCGCGCCGGCGGGCAGACAGCCCAGGCCTTGCAGCGTCAGATGCACGGCACGATCGAGCGGGGTATGCGGCTCCGCGCCTAAAAAAGCCACCAGCTTATCGTTGCGCAGGCGTACCGGTAGACGCCAGAGATAGTGCATCTCGACCATTTCGCGCAGGGTGGCGTTGAAGGGCGCCGCCAGCTTCACCAGCCACCAGGGAAAGGACTTCACTACCGCCCTGCCGCCATAGCGGGCGACCACCCGCTGGATCGCCTGGCTCATTTCGCTGCCGTCCGGGTCCCAGTGACCCTGCATATGAAAGCGGGCAAACGGCTCAAGCTCATGCCTGCGGGCCAGCAGCGCGGCGATGGTGGCGGCAACGTCGGGCAGCCAGGCCCACTGATGCCCCACGCCGATCGCCCCTGGTAGGCTGATAGTCCGGGGAAGCTGACCTGGCTTGACCAGCCCCTGGGAAAACCAGTTATTTCCGGCGCGCGGACCAAAATAATCGCCCGCCCGGACAATCAACGCCCTGCCGCCGCGCTGCACGTAATCCTCCAGCGCCTGCTCCATTTCCACCCGGATGGCGCCTTTGCGGGTCACCGGCCGTTGCGCGGCCGCTTCGTCAATCAGCGGAAAGGCATCCGGTCCATAGTTGTAGACCGTGCCGGGCAGGACAACTAATGCCCGCTGCTGGGCGGCGGCCTGCAGGGTGTTGCGCAGCATAGGTAATACCTGCTGCCGCCAGTGACGGTAGCCCGGCGGATTGACCGCATGGACGATCACGTCGCAACCGGCAGCCGCCGCCGCCACCTGCCCGGCATCCAGCGCGTCCCCGGCAATCCACTGCATGCCCTCTTCGGGCGCACGAAGCTGAACGCCGCGCTTCAGCGCCCGAACCTGCCAGTTGTCCGCCGCCAGCCGACGCGCCACTTCCCCGCCTATGCCCCCGCTTGCTCCCAAAATCAGGACTTTGCCGCTGCTGTTCATCGTCTTTCCCCGTTCGCTAATGGATGCTTGACAGCCTACCTGCGGCTCATATCAAATGAAATTGCATACCATCATCGAGCGGCTATACATTTTTGTATGAACACCTCTATTCCCTGGGAGTGGTACCGAACCTTTCTCGCCGTCCTGCAGGAAGGCTCTTTATCGGGCGCATCGCGCACCCTGAACATCACTCAGCCGACGGCGGGACGCCATATCGCCGGCCTGGAGGCCGCCCTCGGCCAGGCCTTATTTACCCGCTCGCAAACCGGCCTGCTGGCGACCGACGCGGCGCTGGCGCTGCAGGCGCACGCCGAGACAATGGCCAACACCGCCCGGGCGCTGGAACGCACGGCGGCTAACTTTAGTCGCGACAGCACCGATCTGCGTGGCGTGGTGCGGGTGGCCGCCAGCGAGGTGGTCGGCGCCGAGGTGCTGCCGCCGCTGATTGCCCGGCTCAGGCAAGCGTGCCCGAGTATCGTCATCGAACTGATGCTCTCCAATCGGTTTCAGGATCTGCTTCACCGGGAGGCGGATATCGCGGTGCGGATGGTCGCTCCGCAGCAGGAGCAGCTTATCGCGCGGCGTCTCGGCAGGATCGAGCTTGGGCTGCATGCTACCGATGCCTATCTGACCCGCCAGGGTCGGCCCGCTACGCCTGAGGAGCTTGACGGCCACGCGCTGATTGGTTTCGACAGCGCCACGCCCCTCGTTCGCCGGGCTCTTGAGCGCTATCCCCGTTTTCAGCGCGAGGCCTTCGCGATGCGCACCGATAGCGACCTCGCCCAGCTGAACCTGATCCGCGCCGGGGCAGGGATCGGCATCTGCCAGGCGCCCCTCGCCGACGGCATTATTCCCCTGCAGCGAGTGCTGGCGGCAGACTTTTCTCTGTATCTCGATACCTGGCTGGTGATGCATGAGGACCTGCGCCATAGCCCCGCCTGTAAGCGGGTATTTAATTTCCTCGCCGAGGGGTTGCAGACGTATATTCGCGGCCCTCTGGCGCGCTGACCCACCCGCCTCGCGGGTAATCCCTTCCCTGCTGAAATAGTCACTCATTGACACTGTAAATACGGCATTGTATAAAACCCCGCCCCAATAATGAGTTTCATTTGCATTCCTCCCATTTGCTGGTCATTTACTCGCCTGTTTACAAGGATAGCGTTTAATGAAGAAGGTCCTCTGCGCGTTAGGCTTGATGTTCACCGCCGTCAGTTCCGGGCTGGCAACAACCTACCCCCTGACGATTAAAAACTGTGGCTATCAGGAGACCTTTACCCGGCCGCCGGAGCGCGTGGTCGCGCTGGGGCAAAATACGGTCGAAATCCTGCTGCTGCTTGGGCTGCAAAAGCAGGTGGTGGCCAGCGCCTTCTGGCCGACTACGGTATTACCGCAGCTGGCTGAGCAAAACGCGAAGATTAAAACCCTGACGGTGGAAATCCCGAGTCTGGAATCCGTGCTGGCGCAAAATCCCGATTTCGTTCCCGCCCAGTTGCCGCTGCTGCTGGGGCCGGAAAGCAAAGTCGCCAGGCGTGAAGATCTTGCCACCGTTGGCGTGAACAGCTACGTGTCGCCGGGGATGTGCGCCACCAAAAAGGCTACCGGCGATATGTACGGCAGCCGGCAGAAGCTGTGGGACATGACCTGGCTGTATCAGGAAATTAGCGATTTCGCCCGCATTTTCAACGTTGAAGATCGTGGCCAGGCGCTGATCGCCGATTTCAAAAAACGTGAAGCCGACCTGCGTCAGGAGTTCGGTAAAAGCAAAAAAGATCTCTCCTTCGTCTTCTGGTTCTCCAGCGCCTCGCCATCGGCCGATGCCTATGTCGGCGGTAAAAACAGCGCCTCCGGCTTTATCGCCAACGTGCTGGGCGGTCATAATGCGATAACCTCCGAGACCGAGTGGCCCACGGTGAGCTGGGAGAGCATCATTGCCGCCAACCCGGATGTGATCGTGGTCTCGAGCCTGGATCGTAACCGCTGGGCGCTGGATAAGGCCGAGGAGAAGATTAAATTCCTCAAAAGCGATCCCGCCGTCAGCCAGCTGGAGGCGGTGAAAAAAGGCCATATCGTGGTGATGGACGGCCAGGCGATGAATCCGACCATCCGCACCCTTTACGGCGCGGAGCAGGTGGGCGAACAGCTGAGAAAAATGGGGCTTAACTGATGAGCGCCGCCGTATTGCAGACGCGCCGCAGCATGCTGCTCACCGGCTGGTGTGTCGTCGCCGTGTGCGTGCTGGCGCTGGTGATTGCGGTGGGCGTCAGCGTCGGCGAACTGCCCATCCCGCTGCAGAACGTCTTTTACGCTATCAGCAATAAAACCGGCTTAACCGCGGTGCCTCTCAATCGTATCTCCGAGAGCGTTATCTGGGATTTCCGCCTCAGCCGCGCGCTGGTCGCCGCCTGCTGCGGCGCCGGCCTCGCTATCTGCGGCGCCGTGCTGCAAAGCCTGCTCAAGAACGCCCTCGCGGAACCTTACGTCCTCGGCGTCTCCGCCGGGGCCTCCACCGGCGCGGTATCGATTGTGGTGCTGGGCCTTGGCGCCGGAGCGATCTCCCTCTCCGCCGGGGCGTTTGCCGGAGCCTTCGCCGCCTTCGCCTTTGTTGCCTTTCTGACCAACGGCGCGCGCGGCGGCAATGAGCGCACCATCCTGGCGGGCGTCGCCGCCTCGCAATTATTTAACGCCCTCACGGCCTACACCATCAGCACCTCCGCCAGCGCGCAGCAGGCGCGCGATGTGATGTTCTGGCTGCTGGGCAGCTTCAGCGGCGTCCGCTGGCCCGAATTCCAGCTGGTTCTGGTGGTGGTCCTCGCGGGCCTGGCGGTCTGCCTGTGGTATGCCCGGGCGCTGGACGCGTTCACCTTCGGCGACGATGCCGCCGCTTCGCTGGGCATTGCCGTGCCGCGCGTGCGCCTGATCCTCTTCACCACCGCGGCGGTGATCACTGCCACCATCGTCAGCATGGCCGGCTCGATCGGCTTTGTCGGCCTGGTGGTGCCGCACGTGATGCGCTTCTTCTTTGGCCCGCTGCACCGGACGTTGCTGATCGCCAGCGCGCTGGCGGGGGCGATCCTGATGGTGCTGGCGGACATTGCCTCGCGCCTGCTGATTGCCCCGCAGAGTCTGCCGGTCGGAGTGGTGACCGCCCTGGTTGGGGTGCCTTTCTTTGCCGTGATTATCTACCGCTCAAGGAATAAGTGATGAGTATTTGCGCTGAAAATATCACCTGGAAGGCAGGCAAAAAGATCATCGTCAATAATGTCTCGCTGCGGGTCTCGCGCGGCGAAACGGTGGGTCTGCTGGGCCCCAACGGCTGCGGCAAATCCTCGCTGCTGCGGGTTCTGGCGGGCCTGCGCCGCCCGGATGCGGGTCGCGTCACCCTCGACGGCCACGACATCGCCCGGATGGCGAAAAAGCAGCTCGCCCGCCGGGTGGCGTTCGTCGAGCAACACGGCATGACCGAGGCCAATATGCGGGTGCGCGACGTCGTGCGGCTGGGACGTATTCCGCACCACTCGCCGTTCTCCAACTGGAGCGTTCAGGATGACGAGGCGGTCACCGCCGCGCTGCAGCGGGTGGCGATGCTGGAGAAAAGCGACCAGGGATGGCTGAGCCTCTCCGGCGGCGAGCGGCAGCGGGTGCATATCGCCCGCGCGCTGGCGCAGAACCCGAGTGAGATCCTGCTGGATGAACCTACCAACCATCTGGATATTCACCATCAGATGCAGCTGATGCAGTTGATCAGCGAGCTGCCGGTGACCAGCATTGTGGCCATTCACGATCTTAACCATGCCGCGATGTTCTGCGATTCGCTGATCGTGATGCAGCAGGGGCAGATCCTCGCCAACGGGACGCCGGAGGAGATTTTGTCCGAAGCGCTGCTGTGGGACGTTTTCCGGGTGAAAACCAAAATCGAGATCTCCCCGTACCACGGTAAAAAGCACATTCATTTCATCGTTTAGGTTGGGCGAGTATGCCTCTCTTCCCCCTGCGCCCTGCCGCGACCCTCTGGCCTCCCGTTTTACTGGGAAGCCAGTTCGTTTTTAATATTGGCTTTTATGCGGTCGTCCCTTTCCTTGCCCTCTTCCTGCGCGACGAGATGCTGCTTTCCGGCGGGCTTATCGGCCTGATCCTCGGGCTGCGCACCTTCTCTCAGCAGGGCATGTTTATCATCGGCGGGACGCTGGCCGACCGCTACGGCGCTAAGGCGATCATCCTCGCCGGCTGCGTGGTCCGCGTTGCCGGCTATCTGCTGCTGGCGTGCGGCACAACGCTGGAGCCGATTATCCTCGGCGCCTGCCTGACGGGCGTCGGCGGGGCGCTGTTTTCCCCGTCGATCGAGGCCCTGCTGGCGCGAACCGGGACCCACAGCCAGGCCAACGGAAAACGCAGCCGCGCAGAGTGGTTTGCGCTGTTTGCGGTGTGCGGTGAGCTGGGGGCGGTTATCGGCCCGGTGGCCGGAGGGTTACTGAGCGGGATCGGCTTTCGGCATATCGCCCTCGCCGGCGCGGGGATATTTCTTCTGGCGCTGCTGGTGCTCTTTTTCTGTCTGCCCGCCGACGGGCAGAGGCCCCAAACGCGCAGCCGGGTTCCGTGGTGGACCCCTTTGCGCCAGCCGCGCTTTGTCGCGTTTATTATTGCTTACAGTTCATGGCTGTTGAGCTACAACCAGCTGTATCTCGCCCTGCCGGTGGAGATCCAACGCGCAGGCGGCCGTGAGCAGGATCTGGCGCCGCTTTTTATGCTGGCCTCGCTGTTGATTATTACCCTACAGCTTCCTCTCGCCCGCTTCGCCCGTCGTATTGGCGCCGTGCGCATTCTGCCGGTGGGCTTTCTGCTGCTGTCGGCTTCCTTCGTCAGCGTGGCGTTATTCGCCGCCTCGCAGCCCGCCGCCGGCTGGCTGCGATTTTTGCCGTCGGCCTGCTTTGTCACACTGCTCACCCTCGGCCAGATGCTGCTGGTGCCCTCAGCCAAGGATCTGATCCCGCTGTTTGCCGAGGAGTCGACGCTGGGCGCCCACTACGGGGCGCTCGCCACTGCGGGTGGGTGCGCGGTGTTAGCCGGGAATTTGCTGCTCGGCCATTTGCTTGACCAGGCGCTCACCCCCTCGCCGCAGGCGGTCTATCCCTGGCTTCTGCTGGCGCTGTTTCCGTTGTCCAGTGCCGTCGCCCTGCGGGCGATCTGCCGCCCGCTGGCGGCAACCTGACGCTGAGCGGGTAACGGCCCGCTCAGGAGGTTAACCGGGAGAAGCGCACGAAAGCCAGTCCGCCTTATTTTACCGCCAGCTCGCGGCGAACGATCTCGGCACCGGCGCTTAAGGCGTGCAGTTTGCCGGTCGCGACCTGGCGCGGCAGCGGCGCCATACCGCAGTTGGTGGAGGGGTAGAGCTTGTCGGCATCGACGAACGCCAGCGCCTTGCGCAGGGTATCAGCCACCTCTTCCGGAGTTTCAATCGCATGGCTGGCGACATCGATCGCCCCGACCATCACCTTTTTACCGCGGATCAATTCCAGCAGATCCATCGGCACCCGCGAGTTGTGGCACTCGAGAGAGATAATATCGAGGGACGATTTCTGCAGCTGCGGGAAGGCCTCCTCATACTGACGCCACTCTGAGCCCAGCGTTTTTTTCCAGTCGGTATTGGCCTTGATGCCGTAGCCGTAGCAGATATGCACCGCCGTCTCGCACTTCAGCCCTTCAGTAGCTCGTTCCAGCGCGGCGATCCCCCAGTCGTTCACCTCATCGAAGAAGACGTTGAAGGCCGGCTCATCGAACTGAATAATATCGACCCCGGCGGCCTCTAACTCTTTCGCTTCCTGATTGAGGATTTTGGCGAACTCCCAGGCCAGCTTTTCCCGGCTTTTATAGTGGTTGTCATACAGTGTGTCGATCATGGTCATGGGGCCCGGCAGCGCCCATTTTATCGGCTGACTGGTGAGCTGACGCAGATAGCGCGCGTCCTCAACGAAGACCGGTTTCTGGCGCTCTACGGCGCCCACCACGGTTGGAACACTGGCCTCATAGCGGTTACGAATTTTCACGATCTCGCGTTTGGCAAAATCAACGCCGCTGAGGTGTTCAATAAAGGTGGTGACAAAGTGCTGCCGCGTTTGCTCGCCGTCGCTGACAATATCGATCCCGGCCCGCAGCTGGTCGTCGAGGGACAAACGCAGGGCGTCGCGCTTGCCGGCCAGTAATTCTTCGCTGGACAGTTTCCAGGGCGACCACAAGGTCTCTGGCTGCGCCAGCCAGGAAGGTTTCGGTAAACTGCCAGCGGTGGAGGTCGGAAGCCATGTTTTCATAATAAGTAGCCTTTTATATTGGTTTAGCAACGCGCGAAGTTAGCAGACCATTGCTCAAGCAACGTCTTGTGCGGGTCGATAAAATGTTGTTGTGTAAATTTACCCTGCTCTATCGCCAACAGGCTGCGCTCTTCCCGGTCATACACAATTTTGGTGACAGAATGATCCAGGTGATTGAGATTGGGCTGATAGTATTGCCCCGCCGCGGAATTCGCGTTGTAAATCTCCGGGCGATATATTTTTTGAAACGTCTCCATCGTGCTGATGGTCGCGATCAGCTCCAGGCTGGTGTAATCGCTGAGCAGATCGCCGGAAAAATAGAAGGCCAACGGCGCGACGCTGTGTTTCGGCATAAAATAGCGCACCTGCAGCCCCATTTTGCTGAAATAGCGCTCGGTCAGCGAGACGCCTTCCTGGGCATATTCAATACCGAGAACCGGATGTTCGTTACCGGTGCGACGATAAACATCTTTGCTGGATACGCTCAGACAAATCACCGGCGCCTTGCTGAAACTGGTCTTATAGGCGCTGGATTGCACGAAATCCTTAAAGATATTGCCGTGCAGCTCGCCAAAGTTTTCGGGCACGCTGAAGCGGCTCTGGTCTTTATTATGCTCCAGCAGCAGCACGCTAAAATCATAATCCCGTACCCACGAAGAGAAGTTATTGCCGACGATACCGGCATGGCGCTCACCGGTTTTTTTATCGACAATATGCGTTTGCAGGATCTCTATCACCGGAAAACTGGCGGCATCAGCAATATTCATCTCGACAGAAATAATATCCAGTTCCACCGCATAGCGATCGTTGTAGGGATTATCCCAGTGCGCCAGGGTATTAAACCGGTTATTCATCATGATTAACGTATTGCGCAGATTGTCCTGACGGCTCTCCCCTCTCGCCAAATTGGCAAAATTGGTGGTAATACGCGTATTTTCCGCAGGGTTATAATTTTCATCAAACCGGCTGCGCTTAATCGTATAGGTAAATTCGTTATTCATGGCGATTGTCCATCCTGGTGTCGGGCATAAAGCGGAATAAGCGGAGTACTCTCCACTGGCGACGCAGAGTCAGACCTGGCGCGCTTCAACCGGTAAATGTTGTTGATTCGTTAATGGGTCTATTTTTGCCAGAGTCGGTGATGGAGGGAAAGCGACTTAAATTCATTGCAACATGAGCTATCCTCATGTTGCTCCGCTAAGCGCAAGGTGCGGTTCGGGGTATCATCATGACGCCATGGTCAGGGGCGGCAGTTCAGGCAACGCCAGGCTAATAATCGTTTGTCCAGGGAATGCATGCAGGGTACAATCTTTAACCACTATAATACGTGCTGTGACCTGGCCGCCGTACCCGTTTGCTGGAGCTTTTGTCGTAAAGAATGATTGTTGATATCAGTATTATGTCGATGTGCATGGCCGTGCTGCTGATTATGAGCGTACTGCTGAATTAAGAGGCTCCCGAACACAATGACACCCGCTCTCATCTGACCTTCACATTCGCGAGGAATAAAGGAGATTCAGAGGATTCGCGCCGCACGGCATTGTCCCGCCTGCCGCCGCCCTCTACTCTTTATGCACTTGCTTATCGAGGATAACCAGATGAAAAAAGCTCTCTTTGCGCTGTTCGCTATTGCTGCCGTGGCCGCCGCCAGCGCTTTTGCGGCTGATAAAACCGACGCTCCGACGCCCGCTGTCGACAACGGCGGCCGTCCTCCGCTGGAGATGGGTCATGGTCCCCTGCCGCCGTTCCCGCCACCGTTTCCGCCGCACAAGCCGGTGCTGTTTTCAGCAACGGTCGCGACCGATACGCCGGCGGAAACCATTAACAAACTAACCGCCCTGATCCCGACCGGTCAGGCGAAGCACTACGAAGTTCACGTGGAGGTGGTGCCGGTTGCGGAGGATGCCGACGGGCAATAGCCCTGGCGTGGGCACGCTGCCTGAGTCCTGCGATAATAAAAAAGCTGCCGCGATAAGCGGCAGCTTTTGTTAACTTGAATAAAACAGAATGCAGAGAATTAGCTGCGCACTTTACGGTAGATAAACAGCACAACCAGCGCACCGATTACCGCCACCACGAAGCTGCCGAAATTAAACCCGTCGACTTTGCCAAAACCAAAGAAGGTACTGATCCAGCCGCCGACCACGGCGCCGATGATCCCCAGAATAATGGTTACAATAAACCCGCCGCCGTCTTTCCCCGGCATAATCCACTTGGCTAAAATACCGGCAATAAGTCCAAAAATGATCCAGGAAAGAATACCCATGGTTAACCGTCCTCTTGTTACCTTTATGCATTTCGTATTGAAAAGAGTAGCATATATAACGAGATTGGATCGGTAATAATCTATTTATTAGATAATTTCTTGCCGCTGCGCGGTAGTGTTCTCACGCCATCTCTCGCGCTGCCAGGCCCTTTGCCGCTTATTACCTTGAAAAAAGGGAGGCTATTCGCCTCCCCCTTACGGTTTATATTACCGCGGTGGTTAGCCGCGATGAACAGCACAATCGCGACTGTTCGTCGAAGATTTCAATTTGCCAGACCTGATGGCGAGTCCCGACGTGCAGCGCTTTGCACACGCCCCGCACCCGGCCCCCACGCGCTGAACGGATGTGGTTGGCGTTAACCTCCAGCCCCACCACCTTCTGTTCGCCTTCGCTGCACAGATAACCCGCTACCGACCCCAGCGTCTCCGCCAGCACCACCGACGCCCCGCCGTGCAGCAGACCAAACGGCTGCTGGGTGCGGCCATCCACCGGCATGGTGGCCTCCAGCGTATCGTCGGTAAACGTCTCAAAGCGAATATCCAACAGCCCTACCATGTTTCCCTCACCGAGCCGGTTGAGCTGCTCCAGCGTGGTCTGACGTTTCCAAATCATCCGATTATCTCCAGTAACGCCTGCAGCGGGTGGCGAACGCCGCTGCCTTCAATGCGCTTCACCTGGCTGCGGCAGGAGTAGCCCGTCACCAGACAGCGGTTACGCGGCAGCCGCTGCATCGCCTGCTGCCAGGAGAGCGCGTAAATGGCCAGCGAGTTGGCATGGTTTTTCACTTCATGACCATAGGTGCCTGCCATCCCGCAGCACCCAACGCTGACGTTTTCCAGCTTCGCGCCGAAGTGGGCAAAAATCTCTGCCCACTGCTTTGTCGCCGCCGGCAGCGCGGTCACTTCCGTACAATGACCGAACAGGTACCAGGGCTCGCCGCCGAGATCGGGACGGGCGTCGGTCGGCAGGGCCTTCGGCAACCACTCATGCACCAGCATGACCTGGAAATCGCCGCGCTTGTCGCCGAGCGTTTGCTTATATTCATCGCGGTAGCAAAGCACCAGCGCCGGATCGACGCCGACCAGCGGCATACCCAGCTGCGCCACGCGGTTAAGGAAGTCTGCCGTTTTCTGCGCGGTGCGCGCGAAGCGGGTCAGGAATCCTTTAATATGCTGCGCCTTGCCGTTCGGCGAGAACGGCAGGAGCACCGGCTGATAGCCTAAGGCCTCGACCAGACGGATAAAGTCAGCCACCACCTGAGCGTCGTAATAGCTGGTGAAGGGATCCTGCACCACCAGCACCATCTTCGCCTTCTGCTCGTCGCTCAGCGCTTCGAGCTGCTCAAGGGTCATATTGGCGGAGCGGTGGCCGGCCATCTGCTGCTTCAGCGACGGCGCCGAGAGCAGCGGCAGATCGACCATCCCGATATGCTTCTCCGACAGCTTTTTCAGCCACGGCTGGTTAATGAAGAAGTTAAAGGTCTTCGGCGCCTGGGCCATCAGCGGCGCATAGGACTCCACCGACGCCACCAGATGATCCCGCACCGGACGCAGATAGCGGCTGTGATACAGCTGCAGGAAGCGCGAGCGGAACTCCGGGACATCGATTTTGATCGGGCACTGGGTCGAACAGGCTTTGCAGGCCAGACAGCCGGACATCGCCTCTTTGACCTCGTGCGAGAAGTCATATTCCCCTTTGCGCGCATGCCAGCTGTTACGGGTGCGCGCCACCAGCGAGCGCAGGCTAACGCCCTGCTCCGGCAGCGCCTTCTCCAGCTGATTGGGATCGACGCCGCGATCCGCCAGCAGACGCAGCCATTCGCGGACCAGCGTCGCCCGCCCTTTCGGCGAGTGGATGCGCTGGTTGCTGACTTTCATCGACGGACACATCGGACTTTTTACGTCAAAGTTGAAGCACAACCCGTTGCCATTACACTCCATCGCCCCGCGCCAGCTGCTGCGCACCGCGATGGGGATCTGCCGATCCCAGGTGCCACGCTTCACCGCGTCGACTTTCATCATCGGCGCGTCGACCCCTTCCGGAGGGCAGATTTTCCCTGGGTTCAGGCGGTTATCGGGATCGAAGACCGCTTTGATCTTCCTAAGTTCGCCGTACAGCGCCTCGCCAAAGAAGGCCGGGCTGTACTCCGCGCGAAAGCCTTTGCCATGTTCCCCCCACAGCAGGCCGCCATACTTCGCCGTCAGCGCCACCACATCGTCGGAGATCTGCTTCATCAGCACCTCCTGCTGCGGATCGCACATGTCCAGCGCCGGGCGCACATGCAGCACCCCGGCGTCGACGTGGCCAAACATGCCGTAGCTCAGGCCGTGGCTGTCGAGCAGCGCGCGGAACTCGACGATATAATCCGCCAGGTGTTCGGGCGGGACGCAGGTATCCTCGGCAAAGGGGATCGGCTTGGCGGCACCTTTGGCATTACCCAACAGGCCTACCGCCTTCTTGCGCATGGCATAGATGCGCTCCACGCCATCAAGATCGTGACAAACCTGCCAGCCGATGACTCCCGCCTCGCTGCGGGCCATCAGCTCGTCCAGCCGCTGGCACAGGGTGGTGACCTGCTGGTCAATCAGCGCCGCGTCATCCCCGGCGAATTCGACGATATTCAGCCCGAGCATCTCTTTATCAGGTACGTCGGTGATCAGTTCGTTCACCGAGTGCCAGACGATATCCTCGCGCGCCAGATTGAGGACTTTAGAGTCGACGGTCTCCACCGACAGGGCCTTGGCTTCCACCATAAAGGGTGCATTACGCAGCGCAGAGTCAAAGGAGTCATATTTGACGTTGACCAGCCGGCGCACCTTCGGCAGGCGGGTAATATCCAGCCGCGCTTCGGTGATAAACGCCAGCGTCCCTTCCGAACCGGTTAAAATCCGGGTCAGGTCGAACTCGCTCATCTCATCGTTAAAGACGTGGCGCAGATCGTATCCGGTGAGGAAGCGGTTGAGTTTGGGAAACTTATCCATGATCAGCTCGCGCTGCGCCTTGCAGCGCTGGTAGACCGTGTTGTAGATCCGGCCGATCGTCGAGGGCGTATTGCCCAGCGTCTCCGCCAGCGCCACCGGCACCGCCTGGGTATCGAGGATATCACCGCCCATCAGCACCGCCCGCAGGCCAAGCACGTGATCCGACGTCTTACCGTACACCAGCGATCCCTGTCCGGACGCGTCGGTGTTAATCATCCCGCCCAGGGTAGCGCGGTTGCTGGTGGAGAGCTCCGGGGAAAAGAAATAGCCATAGGGCTTGAGAAACTGATTCAGCTGATCTTTGATGACTCCGGCTTCAACGCGCACCCAACCCTCTTCGGGGTTGATTTCGATAATGCGGTTCATATAGCGGGACATATCGACGATAATTCCGCCGTTCAGCGCCTGGCCGTTAGTGCCGGTGCCGCCGCCGCGCGGGGTGAAGATCAGCGATTTAAAGCGTGGTTCGGCGGCGACGCGCGCCAGTAGCGCGACGTCTGCCGTGGAACGTGGAAAAAGGACCGCATCCGGCAGCAGCTGATAGACGCTGTTGTCGGTGGCCATCGTCAGCCTGTCGGCATAGCTGGTGGCGGTATCGCCGGTAAAACCCTGTTGCTCCAGTACCTGCAAAAAATTCAGCACCAGCTGAACTACCCCTGGCGCCTGAGAAATTTGTGGGATCATCACACTTGACCCTGCCTGACTATGTTGTGTTTGAAAATATTGTGTTGGTGCTAACTAAACGTTTGCGTAGCGCATTCAACTTTTTATCACATTTTTTTCATATGCGCCCACGTGTTTTCTGTGCAAAATCAGCCCGGCAAAATTATTGATATTATTATCAGTACATGGATTTACGCGGCGCCAGCTTTTTGGCGCGACTGGAAAGGTAAAATTTATCTATGATTAACCCCCATCAGCCTCGGGACATACCGCAAATACTGCTGTCGGTGCTGTTCCTGGCCCTGATTATCATATCCTGCCTGTGGGTTGTGCAGCCGTTTATTCTGTCCTTCGCCTGGGCCGGCACCGTGGTGATCGCCACCTGGCCGGTGCTGCTGCGTCTGCAGCGTGTGCTGTTCGGCAAACGGATGCTGGCGGTGCTGGCGATGACCCTGCTGCTGTTTTTGCTATTCGTTATTCCTATCGCTCTGCTGGTCAACAGCCTGGTGGATAACAGCGTTCCGCTGATCAAACTCATCAGCAGCGGAAATGTGACGCTGCCGGATTTCGCCTGGCTCAACAGCGTGCCGCTGGTGGGCGATAAGCTCTACTCCGCCTGGCATGGCCTGCTGGATATGGGCGGCTCGGCGATTATGGCCAAGGTTCGCCCCTATATTGGCACCACTACCAGCTGGTTTGTCGGTCAGGCGGCGCACATCGGCAAGCTTCTGGTCTACTGCGGTTTGATGCTGCTGTTCAGCGCGTTGCTCTACTGGCGCGGTGAGCAGGTGGCCTACGGTTTCCGCTATTTCGCCACGCGCCTGGCGGCTAAACGCGGTGACGCCGCCGTGCTGCTGGCCGGCCAGGCCGTGCGCGCCGTGGCGCTGGGCGTGGTGGTGACAGCCCTCACCCAGGCGGTGCTGGGCGGTATCGGCCTTGCCATCTCCGGCGTGCCCTACGCCGCTCTGCTGACCGTGGTGATGATCTTTACCTGTCTGGTCCAGCTCGGGCCTTTGCTGGTTCTGGTGCCGTCGATTATCTGGCTTTACTGGAGCGGGGACACCACCTGGGGCACCGTGCTGCTGGTGTGGAGCTGCGTGGTCGGCACCATGGACAACGTTATCCGCCCGGTGCTTATCCGCATGGGCGCCGACCTGCCGATGATCCTCATTCTTACCGGCGTCATTGGCGGCCTGATCGCCTTCGGCATGATCGGTCTGTTTATCGGTCCGGTGCTGCTGGCCGTCTCCTGGCGCCTGTATGACGCCTGGGTGCACGAAGTGCCGCCGCCGCCGAAAGATCCCGACGTCGTGCTCGAAGAGCTCAGCGAGCTGGAGGCCGGGCGCAAGTAATGCATTGTCAGGCGGGGAGACCCGCCTGTTTCCCCGCCTGCACAATTGTTAAGCAAAATTTATTGATCGCCGGCTCAACGCCAGACTTGTAGGCCCCTCACCCGCGTTTCACCTTCCGGACCTTCACAACAATTTAACTATTGAGAGGAATCTGATCGACGGCAAAGGCCCCGCTGCCTACTATTAGCTCACGGTTATAAATCAACACCTTGATTTATAAGCATGGAAATCCCCTGAGTGAAACAACGAATTGCTGTGTGTAGTCTTTGCCCATCTCCCACGATGGGCTTTTTTTTGTCCTGCGCTCACGTCGCCTGGCGCTCTGACACAGGCAAAAAAAATCCCCGGCATCGCTGCCGGGGATCGGTGTTGTCAGGGCGAACTTATTTATTCAGTTCCGCCAGACCTAACCAGGTTTGCACCACGGTGTCCGGGTTGAGGGACAGGCTATCGATCCCCTCCTCCATCAGCCAGGCGGCAAAATCTTCATGGTCAGACGGCCCCTGGCCGCAGATGCCGACGTATTTACCCTGCTGCTTCGCGGCGCGGATCGCCATCGACAGCAGGGCTTTCACCGCGTCGTTGCGTTCATCAAACAGCTCAGAGACCACGCCGGAGTCGCGGTCCAGACCGAGCGCCAGCTGGGTCATGTCGTTCGAGCCGATGGAGAAGCCGTCGAAGTATTCGAGGAACTGCTCCGCCAGCAATGCGTTCGACGGGATCTCGCACATCATGATGATCTTCAGCCCGTTCTCGCCGCGCTTCAGCCCCTGACGCTCCAGCTCTTCGACCACCGCTTTCGCCTGGGCAACGGTACGGACGAACGGCACCATCACTTCAACGTTGGTCAGCCCCATGTCGTTACGCACGCGCTTCATGGCTTCACATTCCAGCGCGAAGCAGTCGCGGAAGCTTTCGGAAACGTAGCGTCCGGCACCGCGGAAGCCGAGCATCGGGTTCTCTTCTTCCGGCTCATAGCGCTCGCCGCCTACCAGGTTAGCGTATTCGTTCGACTTGAAGTCCGACAGACGCACGATCACCCGTTTCGGATAGAAAGCGGCACCGAGGGTGGCGATCCCTTCGGTCAGGCGGCCAACGTAGAACTCTCTCGGCGAATCGTAGCCTTTCATCAGCTCGCGGATTTCGTTCTGCAGGCCCGGCTCCTGATCGTCAAACTCCAGCAGCGCGCGCGGGTGCACGCCAATCATGCGGTTGATGATAAACTCCAGCCGCGCCAGACCCACGCCTTCGTTCGGCAGGCAGGCGAAGTCGAAGGCGCGATCCGGGTTGCCGACGTTCATCATCACCTTCAGCGGCAGATCCGGCATGTCGCCGACGCTGGAGCTCTTGACGCTGAAGTCGAGCAGCTCGGCGTAGACATAGCCGGTATCGCCTTCGGCGCAGGAGACGGTCACGTTCTGGTTTTCCTGAATGCGATCGGTGGCATCGCCGCAGCCGACCACCGCCGGAATACCCAGCTCACGGGCGATGATCGCCGCGTGACAGGTACGGCCGCCGCGGTTGGTGACGATCGCCGAGGCTTTCTTCATGATCGGTTCCCAGTCCGGGTCGGTCATATCGGTAACCAGCACGTCGCCCGGCTCAATGCGGTTCATCTCGCTGATATCGTGGATCACCTTCACCGGACCGGCGCCAATGCGATGGCCGATGGCGCGCCCTTCGGCGATGATCTGCCCCTGAGCGTGGAGGGTATAACGCTCCATCACCTGGCCGCGGGAACGCACGGTTTCCGGACGCGCCTGGACGATAAACAGCTTACCGGTGTGGCCATCTTTCGCCCACTCGATATCCATCGGACGGTCGTAGTGCTTCTCGATCTGCACCGCCTGCTTCGCCAGCTCCTGCACCTCCTCGTTGGTTAACGAGAAGATATCGCGCTGCGCCTGCGGCACATCTTCGATACGCACCTGCTTGCCGTGCTCCTGGGTCGGCGCGTAAACCATGCGGATCTTTTTCGAGCCCATGGTGCGGCGCACGATCGCCGGGCGGCCAGCGGCCAGCGTCGGTTTGTGGACGTAGAATTCGTCCGGGTTCACCGCGCCCTGCACCACCATCTCGCCCAGACCCCACGCCGAGGTGATAAACACCACCTGGTCAAAGCCGGATTCGGTATCGATGGAGAACATGACGCCGGAGGAGGCCAGATCGGAGCGGACCATCCTCTGCACCCCGGCGGAGAGCGCCACGCCGCGATGATCGTAACCCTGATGCACGCGATAGGAGATCGCGCGATCGTTAAACAGTGAAGCAAATACGTGCTTCACGGCAACGAGCACGGCGTCAAAGCCCTGCACGTTGAGGAATGTCTCTTGCTGCCCGGCGAAGGAGGCGTCCGGCATATCTTCCGCGGTGGCGGAAGAGCGCACGGCGAATGAGGCCTCGGCGTCATCGGCGGACAGCAGGTCATAAGCATCGCGAATCGCGTTTTCCAGTTCGCTCTGGAAGGGGGTATCGATGATCCACTGTCGGATCTGCGCGCCCGCTTTCGCTAATGCGGAAACGTCGTCAATGTCGGTTTCATCCAGCAGCGCATAGATGCGCTGGTTAACACCGCTTTGGTCCAGGAACTGGTTGAAAGCATCAGCGGTGGTGGCAAACCCGTTAGGTACGGAAACACCCATACCGGACAGATTCGTAATCATTTCACCAAGGGAGGCATTTTTGCCCCCAACTCTGTCTACATCATTCATGCCGAGTTGGTTATACCAAAGCACCAGCGGTGACGAGCCATTGTTGGACATCGAGACAATCCTTTTGTGATTTAATACCAGTGAAAAAAATTTCACGATCGACTGCAAGATTATCCTGACATATTTATGGTGCTGAAAAAAACGGTGAATCGTTCAAGCAAATTATTTTTTCTTTTTTCGGACTGTTCCTCTGATATAGATAACTTGATGATTTTTAGGAAGTATGACGAGAAACGCTGGAAATAACGGCAAAAAAAAGAAAATGAACCACCCTTTTCATAAAAAACAAAAATAGTGTTTCAATTTTAACAAGAGACAAATCAAACAGGGATATGCTTAAATTTAATATCCGCTTTCAGGCAATTAAACTCATTATACCGGATGGTCAAAATGGAAAGTGCTGTAGATCGCCACGTATTTTATATTTCTGACGGTACCGCCATTACGGCGGAGGTGCTGGGGCATGCCGTGATGTCGCAATTCCCGGTCGCCATCAGCAGCGTAACCCTGCCGTTTGTGGAAAATATCAGCCGCGCGCGGGCGGTAAAGGAGCAGATCGACGCCATTTATCAGCAAACGGGTATTCGCCCGCTGGTGTTCTACTCCATCGTCATCCCGGAAATACGCGACATTATTCTGCAAAGTGAAGGCTTTTGTCAGGATATTGTCCAGGCGCTGGTCGCCCCATTGCAGCATGAGATGAAGCTTGATCCGACGCCGGTCGCCCACCGCACGCACGGGCTGAATCCTGGTAACCTTAACAAGTATGATGCGCGTATCGCAGCCATTGATTACACGCTCGCCCACGATGATGGTATCTCGTTGCGCAACCTCGATCAGGCACAGGTGATTTTGCTGGGGGTTTCTCGCTGTGGCAAAACGCCCACCAGCCTCTATCTCGCCATGCAGTTTGGTATCCGTGCGGCCAACTATCCCTTTATTGACGACGACATGGATAATCTGGTTCTGCCCGCCTCGCTAAAACCGCTGCAGCATAAGCTCTTCGGCCTGACGATCGATCCCGAACGACTGGCGGCGATTCGCGAAGAACGACGGGAAAACAGCCGCTATGCCTCATTGCGACAGTGCCGGATGGAAGTGGCTGAAGTTGAGGCGCTCTATCGCAAAAACCAGATCCCGTGGCTCAACAGTACCAACTATTCGGTAGAGGAAATTGCCACCAAGATCCTCGATATCATGGGGCTGAATCGCCGCATGTACTAATAAACTAGTTCACGAGTTCTGTTTTTTTGCTATCATGACGTTCTGCCGCGAGGTGTGACACACCTCGCACTTGAAATCAGCAGGGATTGGTTTAAGGTTGTGCCCATCACTTCCCGGTACCACTGCCGAAGAAGCAACAAATTTCTGAGACTTGTCATGAACAAAACCGATGAACTGCGTACCGCGCGTATAGACAGTCTGGTTACCCCCGCTGAGCTTGCGCAACGGCATCCCGTGTCGTCCGCTGTCGCCAGTCATGTAACCGACTCCCGTCGCCGGATAGAAAAAATATTGAATGGCGAAGACCCTCGCCTGCTGGTGATCGTCGGTCCGTGCTCCATTCACGATCTCGACGCCGCGATGGAATATGCCACACGTTTACAGGCGCTGCGCACGCAGCACCAGGCGCGTCTGGAAATCGTTATGCGCACCTATTTTGAAAAGCCGCGTACCGTTGTCGGCTGGAAAGGACTCATCTCCGATCCGGATCTGAACGGCAGCTACCGCGTCAATCACGGCATCGAACTGGCGCGTAAACTGCTGTTGCAGGTGAATGAACTGGGCGTGCCTACGGCTACCGCATTTCTGGATATGGTGACCGGGCAATTTATTGCCGACCTGATCAGTTGGGGCGCTATTGGCGCCCGGACCACGGAAAGCCAGATCCACCGCGAAATGGCTTCCGCACTCTCCTGCCCGGTCGGTTTTAAAAACGGCACTGACGGCAATACCCGGATTGCCGTGGACGCGATCCGCGCCTCCCGCGCCAGCCATATGTTCCTCTCGCCGGATAAAACCGGTCAGATGACCATTTATCAGACCAGCGGCAATCCATATGGACATATCATTATGCGTGGCGGGAAAAAACCGAACTACCACGCCGAAGATATTGCGGCTGCTTGCGACACCCTGCATGAGTTCGATTTGCCAGAACATCTGGTGGTCGATTTCAGCCACGGCAACTGCCAGAAACAGCATCGCCGCCAGTTGGATGTCTGTGATGACGTTTGCCAGCAGATCCGCAACGGCTCTACAGCTATCGCCGGCATTATGGCGGAAAGTTTCCTGCGTGAAGGCACCCAGAAAATCGTCAACGGGCAGCCGCTGGTTTATGGGCAATCCATTACCGATCCTTGTCTCAGTTGGGAAGATACGCAACTGCTGCTGGATAAACTGGCTTCAGCGGTCGACAGCCGCTTCTGATCCTCTGCCCATCCTGCAAAGGGTGGGCATTTCCTCTCCCCGGTCTGCGAGCTCCTGGCGTTCACTGCCAGCCTGTCCGTAAGAAACGCGGGCAAGTAAACGTTTACCGGCCAGTTAGCTTGAACAACTGACTTCTAAACGTTTACCCCAGTCTGGCGGGCGATGGCTGTAATCATCATTTCTGTCCTGGAAAGGCTCCTGGAGCACAGCGTGTAAACGATGCAGCTCGCTCATGTCGCCCTTTTCCGCCGCCGCAATCGCCCGTTGCGCCAGCCAGTTACGCAGCACCACGCAAGGGTTGGCGCTCAGCATCTGTTGGTGGCGTTCAGCGTCGGCGACACCATCGCGTTGCAGTCGCGTTCTGTAACGTAAAAACCAGCCATCAAACGCCGCACGATCGATAAATTCATCGCGCAAGGCAGAGGCGGCACTCTGCTGCTCCGTCATGCTCAGCATTCGGAAAGTGCGGGTATAGTCACTGCGCTCACGCGCCATCAGGCTGAACAATTCATTCAGCAGATCATTGTCCTCTTTTTGCTCCGTCATGAAGCCCAGTTTCTGCCGCATACGCTCACCATAGCGCGTCAGCAGCGCTAACTGATAGCCGTCGAGGGCATCATTGAGCGCATCAACAGCAATAAAGGGCGACAGACTTTGCGCCAGGCGTTGCAGATTCCACAGGCCCACCGCGGGTTGATTATCAAAACGGTAGCGCCCCTGATGATCCGAATGGTTACAAATAAATCCAGGTTCATAATCATCCAGAAAGCCAAACGGACCGTAGTCCATTGTCAGCCCCAGAATCGACATGTTGTCAGTGTTCATCACGCCGTGCGCGAAACCAACGGTCTGCCAGTCCGCAATAAGCGTTGCGGTTCGGGCAACGACATCGCGAAACCAGAGAACGTATTTGTCTGCTTCTTGCCGCAAATGCGGCCAGTAATGACGAATAGCAAAGTCGGCCAGTTGCTGCACCTTTTCAGGCTCGCGGCGATAATAGAAATGTTCAAAATGACCGAAGCGCATGTGACTCTGCGCCAGACGCATGAGCATCGCTCCCACTTCGACCGTTTCGCGATACACGGGGGTTTCACTGGTGACAATAGCCAGCGAGCGCGTGGTAGGTATACCCAGCGCTTGCATCGCTTCACTGGCAAGACTTTCACGAAGCGTTGAACGCAGTACTGCGCGCCCGTCTCCCATTCGCGAATAGGGCGTCAGTCCGGCCCCTTTCAGATGCCAGTCCATCGTACTGCCGTCGGCAAGAACCTGCTCACCCAATAAAATTCCGCGCCCGTCGCCCAGTTGACCGGCCCAGACGCCAAACTGGTGGCCGCTATAGACCTGCGCCAGCGGTGACATCCCCGGCAGCAGGGTTTCGCCGCCCCAGACGCCCGCGCCGCCGTCGACATTAAAAAGGGTGTCGGGAATGCCCAGTTGTCTGGCAAGAGCGTCATTGTGCCAGATCAGCCGTGCATGATTCAGCGGTGTGGGTTTCAGTGCGGTAAAGGTGGCTGGCAGCTCATCGCGCCAGCGGGCAATAAAAGACAGGGTCATAGGGCCTCCTGCCTGTAGTGTAGACGTTTAGCCGCCTCCTAAACACCAGCAAACAGAAAGGTTATCCCTGGATTAGTTTGGTTACCTGCTTCGCTGTGACCGCTGGCCACAAAGCGCCCTGCATAGCGCCGAAACCAAACGGCATCACGCGGTCAAACATCTCTTCGCTGTCGATACCGTTGATCATCAACGCGTCACAGTAAGGTGAAATTTGCGTGAGAATGGCGCGCATAAACGGTTCAAATGAGACGCTGAGCGCCCGTCGCTGCACAAAAGTACGATCGAGAACCACACGTTTAAACATTCCATCGAATATCGCTTTAGTCGAACGCTCCCCCGCGCCAAAATTGGCAAGCACCAGAGGAAATCGCCCGGCCAGGGCATTCAGCATTTGGTTTTCTTTTCCGGCTGCAAGCTCCGGATAATTTTCATTAATCATTAACTCGATAAATGAAAATCGTTTAATGCCAGAAACACGCTCACTGTTCATTAATAATAAAGGTACAACATCCGGGGTTATATTAATCCAGGCAATCAGCTTATGCTGAATAAAAAAATGCTGGCATGTTTCCAGCAAAGCCAGTTTTTCAACAAATAGCTGCTGCTGTTCTTCAGTAGAAAGCCGAGGCAGAACAAGTTCTGTCGGGATACGGACGCTGCGGTCATCATTGACAAAGGTGACAACGATTTCTAAACCGATAAGTTTTCTTTGACCATTTCGGGCGGGTTGAAAATAGAGTTCAGAATGGTACACATTATCCAGTGAAACATTCATTACGGTACCCCCGCAGAAAGGGAATTATACGGAAATCTGTTACAAAGGACGTAAACGTACGTCTTTTTAAAGGTCAGCGGGGAAACGTTCATTTTGTCCTTTTAGCCCGGGGAGTCCGGTTCCTTTGTCTTCAGATTATCCTGATTATAAACGCTAATCCAGTATTGTTCTTTTTCCTGCAATAAAATAATGGATCACGTTAAAAGAGTAATAGTTCGCTTACGTTAGATTCGTCTGGCCTGCCAAAAATTCTTACGCCAGTAAACATTATCCAGTGATGATCGCATCACACCTCGACTGGTCGACGCATGAATAAACTGACCGTTGGTATCATAAATACCCACATGTAAACCACTTTCCCCTGAGCCGGTTTTGAAAAAAACCAGATCGCCTGGCAACAATTCCTCTTTATCGATTTCCGTACCCAGTTTTGCCTGTTGACGCGTTTCGCGCGGCAGTTGCAATGAGAACTGGTCGCGCATGGTCATTACCACAAAACCTGAACAGTCCACACCACCGCGGCTCATACCACCGTAACGATACGGCGTGCCGCGCCAGGACTGAAGTTGGTCGTTTAACCCGGCGATAACGGTAATCGAATCGGAAAGCCGCGCATTGGGCGGCGGAGCCCGATGGCTGCTGCATCCTGCCAGTAATAATGCTGTGCAAAAAAGAAACCAGAAACGCATTCCGGACGAATCCTCTGTATTTTCGTACTTATACCCTTTTAGCAGGTATTTATGCTGGCTTTCAAGAAACCATTTAACTTAAGTGGTTGATATAAGCATTCTGTGGCCTTCAATGTCAAGACGACGGAAGGTCAGACCATATGCCCGCGCCAGATTTGGCGGGGTCAGAACCTCATCTCGTAGGCCGCTGGCGAGTAATTTTCCCTGTTTGAGCAACCACACGCGATGGGCATGACGCAGCGTATGGTTCAGATCGTGGCTGCTCATCACAATGGCGATCCCCTGCTGGCACAGTTTATTGAGGAGGCGATCCAGTGCGTTTTGTTGCGCCACATCGAGACTGTTCATCGGTTCATCCAGTAACAACAATTGTCCTTGCGGGTTTATATCCGGCGAGATTTGCAAAATCACCGCGGCAAGGCGCACACGCTGCCACTCCCCACCAGAAAGCGCTTTCGCATTGCGATCGAGTTTATCCGCCAGCCCTAACGCCCCGGCAACTGCAGTAAGCTGATCGGTCCGGGATTTATCCGCCTGATGCAGTGTTAAAAAGTGCCATACTGGCATCGCGAAAGGCGGATTTTGCTGCTGCGCCAGATACGCACGATGACGGGCAAGTTTGGCTGCGGGCCATGACGCCAGTTCAGTGCCCGCCAGCGCGATCGTTCCCGCCCCGGTTGTTAACCCCGCCATCCGCGCCAGCAGTGTACTTTTTCCGGCCCCATTTGGCCCCACGAGATGCAGGATCTCCCCTGCCCGGATCTCCCCGGACAGAGGCCCTAAACGGGTCGTTTCGACAACATCCTGTAGCTGCATCAATGACGACATTATTTGTCCAACGCGATTTTAATACTTTCCATAACAATGGGATCTTCCAGCGTAATCTCCGGCGCAAGACGCGGAACCTCCTTGCTATCCCG
>OIES01000145.1_pt1 | contig 36955 bp, 30 predicted proteins | sample 1581811 | NCBI WGS metagenome assembly OIES01 (sample SAMN03281021, study PRJEB24777) | human gut metagenome | isolation source: fecal sample PR177 from 1 month old male Malay infant, vaginal delivered... | reverse complement strand
ACCTCCCCCTTTCTTGCCAGCCATTTGGTAGAATATCAAAAGGTCTATTAAAGTTACCTTTTTATAGTTTAAAATAAATATCAAATGTTTTTCAATTCACTATTGACATTTCTTAGCTGGACTAAATTATATGATCCTAAAATTTAATGGTTGTATTGGTTTCAGAAGCTTTATAAATTGCTTCCAGAATTTGAGTTACCCGTAAGGCCTCTTCCGGCTTGACACAAGGTTCCGTGTCATTGATAACAGCATCAATCCACTGCTTTACCTCCACAACCCCCGCCGGCTCATTAACTCCTTCGAAATAATCTACCAGAGCTTCTCCCGATAAGGCCTCATGCGTCATCTTACCATGGCGAACATGATTGAATAACAATTCTGAATTAGGATAACTCCCGCCATGTCTGATTTCTGCACCTTCTAATGTACCGCAAAGAGTTGTTGAGGCCTCTCTGGAATCCAGAATATTTAATGCCCAGGAGGCTCTTAAATTAATCAGGGCTCCATTCTTCATTTTAATAAATCCCATAGCGGAATCTTCTACTTCATATGTTTCAGGATCCCACGGACCATATGTATTTCCCTGTGCAGCTTCCTGCAGTTTTCCCAGCTTATAGAATACCTGGCCACTGACACTATCCACATCATAGTTGTCCATACACCAGAGTGTAATATCAAGGGCATGAGTACCGATATCAATCAGGGGACCTCCCCCTTGTTTTTCCTTGTCCATGAAAACTCCCCAGGTCGGAACAGCCTTTCTCCGAACAGCATTTGCTTCTCCGTAGTAGATATCTCCAAGTTCTCCTGCCTCGCAGGCTTTCTTTAAGACCTGTACATCATGGCGATATCTGTTCTGATAGCCAACGGTAAACTTTTTTCCCGACTTCTTCCAGGCTTCAACCATCTTCTCCGCATCTGACGAAGTGGCAGCCATTGGCTTCTCACATAAAACATGTTTTCCAGCCTCAAAAGCAGCTACAGTAATTTCACAATGCGAGACATTCGGTGTGCACACATGGACGATATCGATACTTTCATCCTTTAAAAGTTCCCTGTAATCCGTATAGATTGCCACATTGACCAGGCCATGACGTACCGCTGTATCTTTGGCCTTTCCTCTATCAAGATCGCAGAGTGCAACAACCTCTACTCTGTCTGCGACTTTGGCCAGTGATGGTAAATGCTTATTATTACAAATACCACCTGTGCCAATAATGCCTAATTTTAATTTGCTCAAAATAAAACCTCCCTCTCCTTTGATATGATTATTTATTCTTACTCGCCAATAAGGCGTTTAAGCATCTCCTGATGTTTGCGTACCTGATCTACTTCATCAATCAGATCCTCAATCCCACGATCCTGAAAGCGTCGCTGTCCCTCATATTCTGAGTTAATGTAGCCTTCGTAATGATTCTCCTTGAGAAACTTAATGGGCCCTTCGTAATCCATAGATATATCCTGATACGTACCTGGTTTTCCCTGTATTTCTGACATATTGTAAAACTTCCCATGAATACTAACAATATATGGCATCAGATCCTTTAAATCTTCGGCCTTCGTCCTGGAAAGTAACAAGGCCTGTCCCATAACTTCAAAATCGATGTCTCCATAATCCGGTACGTTATCACGAATCATTCTCTGCATTTTATTAAATGCCGGGATTAAATCTGCTGGTGCATCTCCATGTTTTAAGTATCTGTGGAACATAGATTCAACATTCCCTGCTGAATATAACGAAAGATCAATATCATTCAATTCATTGCTTTTGCCAAGATAATTATCCATGCAAAGTTCTGTAACCAGATCACAGCTTTCCCTTTTTGCTCCCTGGCGAACATACCAATCAAATGTAACTTCCGAAGGACGAAATGCAAAAATTCCCCAATCCGGAACGATCCCCAAATATTTTGTACCGCTTTTCTGGCAGTAATCAATTATCTCGTCAACATATTGGCCATTCAGCGGAATCGGTGCGTGAATCTCTTTTCCAATCTTAATATCACATTCTTCAGCCACCGGAAGGGCTTCAATCATAACCTCGACCGGTGTTGTCGCAAGTGTACGAACATTCTTAAAGCCTAATTTCTTTGCAAGTCTGATATCTTGTTTTAAACGATCTGCACATTCAGAATAACTCATTACATGATCCCTGAATTGCAGCACATCGCAAAATACGTCCATGGTAACCGGTGTTGTATGATATTTTTCCAGCCATTCAAACCACTGTGTAAGAAACTCGTCCGAAATGTTTGGATATCTGCGCAGTGACATTTCATCCAGCATTTCTATTCCGTCAGCACCATACAAATTGGTTCCAATTTCTCGAATCTGTCCTTCCAAATCCAGTTTCTTAAAAAATTGGGCCTGCTGGTAACTGTATAATGAAACGCCTCTTTTTATCTTCCCCATTGAGTCTTCCTCCTTATTTCTGAAGCTGAAGTTCATAGATTACAATATTTTTTGTCTTATCAGAACCAGCGCCTGTCCCCGGTTCCGGTGGACATTTTACCCACTCTTCATCTGTTGGAAGGTATCCATATGCCGCCAGCACAGACTGCTGAAATTCAATCACATGCTTACCCGGCAGAAGTCCTCCCTCTTTTTTTACATGTACGATTCCTTCATCATCATAATCCCAATGTTCCCAGACGGCTGTCTTCAGTTCCTCAAAGGTACGCGGTTTATGAGCATTAATTTCGAATGTCTGTACATCCCGCTTATACTGAATATTATCAACCTTGATATAATATCCATTGTGTAAGGAAAGATATACGCCCCTATAATTCGCATTTCTTACCGCAAATTTAAAACCAATTATTTTGCCACTTTCATCCGTTTCGTTTTCCAGGCTGTCCTTTCGGATCAAAAAGTTATCAAACATTTTTTCCTCCTCTTTGAGAATTCTTTTTTCTTGTTGATAGTCATATTTTACTTGAATAATCAAAGAAAAGCTTTTTCTATCTTATTCAAAAGGGTGCTCTTCTCTTCCATATTTGTTTGTCAGATACCTTTTACCTAATACAAGAGGACAAGAATATATATCTAATTCTTGTCCTCTTTATAAACGGGTCATTCTGTTTTCTATTTCAATAATATATGTATATATTGAATTTCGTTTGGTTCCAACTCTATATCAATTTCCAGCTTATTATTTTTCACATTTAACTGTTGTATTGAAATTTTACTGGCACTGGCCGCCTTCAGATATTCCATCTCGCGTATAGTCAAATTAGGCTCCATATTCAATTCTTCCCATTTATCCTGTACACTTCCATAATTTCGATTAAGCTGATTTCTTTTTATCGTATAAAGCCCATCTTTTACATGATCGATTTTCAGATGAATTGTCATAAGTTCTCTGTTTTCCATCAGTGTAGAGATATCTTTAATCTGAAAGCAGTCTTCTTCTGTCATATAATAATTATAATTCGGCTTTTTCATATTATGACAGACAATACGAACAGATCCTTTCTCATTGCATGAAATAATATAATTAGGATGTATTTGAAGCAGTTTTTTATATAATCTATTTAGAAATTCGAATGCAAAATATCCTGGCTTCGTTATACCATCCTTCGTAAACAATCCACAGCCGCCAAATAATACAACTCCGGTGTCCTGCTCGTCTGCATATGCATCGGTAAACAGCCAGTGTCCAAACATTTTTGCCTTCCCTATACAGGAAATTGCATTGTAAACCAAAAATGCACCTTTCAGACAACTGTCATTAATAATGCTTCGATTGGATAAACTAAGACTATACTCTGTGACATGGATTTCCTCTGTTGGAAAATTGGCTTTCTGTATTGCATTCCTTGCCATTTCAAGATTATGACGAACAAACTCAAGATCTGTTGTCTTCTTTTCATAATAAAAATTTGCTTCCTTTTCCTGGATATATGGATAACAATTCAAAGAAATAAAATCGGGTTTTTCTTTTTCGCGATTCCAAACTGTCAAAATTTGTGCAAATCCATTCTCACCATACAGCCTAATTGGGAAACCGCCACCACCGATTCGAACCTGCTGAAGACATTCGCGAAATGCATTTGCTATAATCGTAAAACGATGAAAATAATCCTTATGGCCTTCCTCCGCCATTGCTGTATAATGATAGGATTCCAAAGTATTATATTTAATATTCATCCTTTCCCAATATTCAAAATACCAATTCTGTACTTCGTCAGCTCCATATCTCCCAACAAAATTATTAATCAAATCATTATAGAATGCCCACATCTCTTCTTCGGAAAAGAACTGTTGCTCCCGCTCAATATCCTTCACTGCTTTATGTGTCGTTTTAAGAATACGAATTGGTTTAAATCCCAGTTCGATATATGGTTTCAAATGATTTTTTACCAGAAAATCTGTCACGGCATTCAATCGGCTGTAATTATGCTGTCCCCTGGGCGCATGAATATCAATAAACATCTCATGGGCGTAGATATCCCAAAATCGTACATACTGGAAACCCAGGCGATCAATACTTGACAGTATCTGTTCCTGAAAAATAGAATTAATTAAATCCATTGCGGTACCTGCATTAATCATTTTGCAGCAATATCCATCCCATTCTCCCGCACCTAAGCCATCCATATCCACTGATGCCACTACTTCCAGTGTTTCTAATGTTTCATTATGAGGATTCCGTTCAAAATATTCCTCAACTTTCTTTTTTATCAATATCTCCTGCTTCTGTTTTTGTTCATTCAGTTCTGCACTGCCTGATCTCTTTTCTTTACGAAATTCAGATGGTGTCATATGATACGTTTTCTTAAATATTTTATTATAGGCTGCAACACTTGCAAATCCATTTTCCAGAGCAATCTTCATAATTGAATCATCTGAATACACTAAATCTTCCATTGCGCGGCTTAATCGAACGGTACTCAGTAACTCCACAAAATTAATTCCACAGCGTTGCTTAATATATTTCGACACATAGGTTGGAGAAAGGAACAGGTGGTTTGCAATGTCTTCTAACGTAATGTTCTGATGATAATTAGCTCTGATATAAGAAAAAATTACCTGGATACGGTCATCCTCCTTTTTTTCCAATTCATACTGCAGGTCATTGGCAGTCAACAGAAAATTTTCCGCCAGAATATGTAACATCTGATAATATAAACTTCTAATGAATAATTTATTTCGCTCATCTTTTCGCAGGGACTGATTAAAAATCTTTTCGATTACTCTGCGCAATTGAACATATGCGCCGTTATGATCAATCGTAGAATTGCAGCTAAAAATAATATGATCCAATCCCAATAGTTCCTGGACCTTTATAAAGGAAATCAAAAAACGGCCAATAACCAAATCCTGACTGCCATTATAGCTGTGCTTCCGGTTAATATTAATTACAAGCATGTCGCCAGAATTTAATTGATATGTATTTTCGTCAACTGTAATAACCAGTTTCCCACTAATTACAAATAAGAGTTCAAAGTTTTCATGCGAATGAAATGCAATATTTCGCTCAGTTAAAAAATCCAACTCAATCAGCATATCTGACTTCATGTATTTTCTTTCCATATAAAATTCTCCCCAACCGTACATTCCCGTTAAACGGCTATTGTTATGTAATATCATAAGCAACGGTCTATATAATAGCCTATTATAGCAGTTTTTTAATTATCGTTCAATGATGTATTATTTTTAAGGGCAGTGTAAACATATCTTCGGAATTAATAGGGTAGAGCTCACCAATGATGCTCTGATAAATTATCAGGCAATGACTTGTGAATCTAATTTGCCACTTTTTTGTATTCTAAGCAAGCCCACTTTCCGAGTTGGTCTCATTTCAGCTGGCTCCTCTTGACTATGGTCTTCTTTGTAAGCAGGTGGAATAAGCCTCCTTCTCACATTTTTTCGGTACTTTCTATAGTCCCCAGACGTGGGCATTAAAGTAGACGTTTTTTTACTTTGCATTGTCATGCTGTGACTGACTGCCTCTGTATATTTTCCCAGTTCTTTATGACGGTTCTTCTCTGACTTCAGCACCTGATCTGCGCTTAAAACTTCATACTCACTTCCAACTGCCTTTGCCAGCTCCTGTTTCAGATATCTTACCAATTCCAGCATGTCCCCGCAATTTTTCTCATATGTCCTCAACTGGCACATGTTTGCTGCTCCAGCCCATTGGTTAGGAACTCATCCTGCTGGACAGCACATGGCTTACATGGCCTTCTGTACTGCTTCCTTTTACCCCGTCCCTATGCGTTAGACGCAGTCTGGCTGCCGTCCAGTTTAAAAGGATATAGTCTTTGGCATCTGCTACTTTTTTTAATCCCGTGTCGTCCGTCAGACATTCCTCCAGCCGTTTTATTCCTGACTTAATCCAGCCTCCGCCATCGGCATTCAGATAGATCTTCTTGACCTTTTCCAGGTCATAATGGCCATTTATATACTCATAAATCTCATCCCAGAATTGATTGTTTTCTTCCCCATGGCTGACTCCGCAAAAATAATACATATTAATCAGTTTATGTCTCTTGCTTTGGGGGCTTCCTTTTCAATCCCCTCATGTATGTAGACCAGCTTCGTGATCAGGCTGTTATTCTTCTGGTGGTGTTCATTTTCTGTCAAATCACCCTTTTCTCCCTGAAGTGATACATGATCTTCATCCGCTTCGATGTAAAGATATTCAACTGTTTTTTTCTGTTCCGGCCGTTTTTCATTTTTAAGGAATTTGAGCTTGTATATCTTATTCTTTACGGTTTGCTTGCCTGCCTCTGCAGTCAGGCTGGTTTCCTCTCCTCCCTGCCGGTAGGAAGCCTGGACTGCTTCTCTCAGCATCCGGGCCTGAGAATCCTCTGTAAGCCGTTCATTTCTTCCCAGCCTCAGAATCCGGTCAAGAAGATATTCACTGTGGCCCGTTTCTTTATTCGTAAATAAAGTTTTTCTATATGTAACTGCTCCCAGTGATGTGATCAGCTGCTTTGATTCGTGTGCTTCCACAACTCAATGTTTTAAACGGACAGGGCTTTTCTGCAGCATTATTCTAAACTGCTCAGGTTCAACTCCTACTTCATCACATGCCTCCAATACTTCTTTGGGTAATATCTCGTCTGCTTTAGCGGCTTGAATCACGATCATCCCCATTTTGCAAATCACATCCAAATCTGCTTCCAGAGGAATCCCAGCATCAATCATTAACTCATTGGGTATCGTTAACAACACCTCCTCTTCCATTTCCATCTCCCGCTGTATTTTTTCTACTCCAGCCTTTGTCAAAATAAACTCCCTAAATTCATTAACAATTTCCGTTTCCGATGGACACAAATATGCAATATAAATTTGTTCATTCTTTCCGATTCCCATCTGTGAAAGAATATGATTGTTAACCAGCAGCTCTCAATTTACATTTGTCTCAAAAAATATTTCCCTTAATATCATAACTTCCTCTCCTGACATAATTTATTTTTGATGGTTATCGCTCTGATAACCTGTGAATTCTATAAAATTTTATTTTCCTTCCCCCTTCCACTTTCTCCAGGCAATTTCTGAAAAATCACCTCACCTGCTGGCCAATAAAAAAACTAAGTCTCATCGATTAACACCACTTTTCAAAACTTTTTGGTTATCACATTTCTCCTTTAAACGTAGCAAAACCCCGGTCCAAAATCCTCAAACCGGGGTATGTCATCCATACTTTTCCATTTTCATCCTCATAAAACGCAGTCGAAAAATCCACGATTTCAGCCCATTCTCAAGCCAAAATCTCCATATCTTGTGGTTTTAACCATTTTTCCCTCTAAATACCACAATTGTCACCAAATGACTGACTAGATCTCATCAATTGCCTTACCAATCACACTTCCATGATCTCCAGATACTTGTAATTCTCCACTCCTCATCAATAAAAAAGACCAAGCAAAATACTTCCACCTGATCTTTTTTAAAAGCTTTTACTATCTTAATGATGCAATTTAGTGACATTACGGAGACATTATAGTTGCTGATACACCTATAATAGAAATACCGTAATACAGCACATTCATAACCTAATGCTTACGTTTGATAAAATACCATATGATTACTATGATTACTATGATAAGTAAAACTAATATTGCTAAATTAGCAATTTGAACTATAAAGTCTAAAATATAATATTTATCCTTCATATTATCTGATTACCGCGACAGTCCCTTCCAGATTTACTTCGCGCTCATAAAGTTCTGTGGCTCCACTTTCCAAGTTAATATATGCACTAATAACGCCGTCGGCATAACAAAATACATCTTTTCCATCACGCATTATCTCAGCTCCCAATGAATTTTCTGTCCATGTGAAACCCATATTGAAACCAGATGTAACCGTGTATGGATCTGTATAGGTAATGGTACCAGTATTTCCATTTCCTGAAGTACCATAACGTAACTTAAGTGTTACAGTTCCACCCAAAACGCCTATTCTTTCTGAATCCACAGTTGCATTACCATTGGTTGATCTTGCCAACGTATTAGCCGACTCTTTCACTGTATTTGAAATCGAAAATACCTCATTTAAATAAGCTAATGCATCAGATTCAGTCTTAAACTCCATCGGAATTACACCATCTGGAATCTCTGACGCAGATATCTGCCTTAAATCTTCACTCGTAATCTTCTCTGATGCAAATGCTATTCCCATCATTAAATTAGAAATTAACGCTATACTTAATAATAATCCAAATATTTTTTTCATATGCTACCTCCATTTTATTTGATTATCTGTAATATTTTTAGCATACAATCATTTTACATTTGCATTGGTATCACCTCCTACATTATATTTACATATTATCACAATAAAGTAAATATGTCAATTTTTTATTTAATATTATTGAGCTTGTATTTTTACATATTTATAGTATAATATAAATATGATAATTTATAAGCGAGGTGAAACTATGAATTACGAACCACTATCTCCCAAAGAATATGATTTTATGGAAATTATCTGGGCGCATCCGGAAGGTATCTCAAGTCATGACATAGGTGAAAATTTTCCTCAAGCTCAAGGCACAAAAGCAACTATATTATTTCGTATTCGCAAAAAAGGCTATGCAACTATGCGTCAGGTGGTAAAACAAACCATTTATACTCCTTTAATGTCCAAAGAAGAATATAGGCGAATAATTTCTGAGCAAAATTTAAAAAAGAAATTAGGTATTTCTTCATTAGAAGGTCTAGTCGCGTCCTTATGCGGAAAGAAGGAACTCTCAGCTAAACAGGCAGACAAATTAAACAATTTTATTGAAGAGTTGATGAAAGATGACGAATAGCCTTATTCTATTACTTTTTACCACTACTATATCTGGCAGTATTCTCTTTATGCTTTTACTATTAATTGATTATTTTTTCAAGCAGCATATAAGAACCATTTATTTTATCTCGAAATTATTACTGCTTTTCTATATGATCCCAGGCATCGGCATAACACTTTTTATTATTGGCTTAAATACAAAACAGATAACACTTTCAATTCAAACTGAGGATTTTAATTTTGCTGTGGTATCCAGTGGAAACAACATTAGTTCCCTAAAAAATGGCAATACTTTTTTGATCACTACATTGATAATTTGGATGATTGGTATATTACTATTATATGTTTTGAGATTGATTAGGGATATATGCACACTCCGCAGGCTCCGCTGTAATTCTACCAGGATAGCGTGTGGAAATATACTACTGGCATGTAATAAAATCAAGAAACAGTTAAAGGTTAATAAGGAGGTCAAATTATACCAGTCTAACCTTATCAGTACCCCATTTATTACTGGGATTTTCCGACCGATTATTTTTGTTCCTGAATATGATTTTTCAGCAAAAGAATGGGATTTAATTTTAACTCATGAACTTATTCATTTAAAAAATAACGATATTCTTTTCAAAATGTTGCTTACGTTTATACAAAAGCTACATTGGTTTAACCCGATCATCTATTTTTACACAAAAAAGTTTTATGAGTTTTGCGAATGTACCTGCGATCGAAACGTGTCCGCTGTAATTAATAAAGAACAACGCGCTGTATATGCGCATCTGATTGTCAAATTGGCTCGCGATATTCCAGCCAGTACAATATCTGTTAATGCTTTCTCAGATAAAAATTACAAATTAATAAAAAGGAGGATATGTTGTATTATGAAAGAACCAAAAAAAATCAACGCTGCGTTTATTATTACTCTTGCACTATTTACAATTCTATCACCAGCCGTTACCTATGGGGCTGTCAATGAAATAGTTAGTACACAAAATCATCTTGTTGCTCAATTTGCATCTGCTGATCTAAATGAAATAAACAATAACGCTTCTAGTGTTCTAAAAGTACAAGGTGAAAGTAATAATACCTCTACAAACATAGGAGCGTTAAGTGTAAGAGGCAGTAATCAAGTTGACTTTATGGTACCCGGACAGGGATCCGTAAAGTTTAATTCAGTATCTTTGCAAAGCGGTTCCTCAATACGCGTACTAATTGGTGCCGATAATACCTCGGATAAGTTTGAGGTAAGAGTTTTAGACAGTAATGGAAATGGTAGTAAGTTAATCTCTGATTCAGGATCGGTCAACGGCACAATTGACATAGACGCTGCCGGAAACTATACAATTAGTATTGTTGGTAAAAACAGCAGTAGTACTAAATTTCATGTAACAGGAACTATAATTATAAATTACTAAAAGACTCTATATCACCAATTTCCAAAACTTTTTGGTTATCACATTTTCTCTTTAAACATACCAAAACCCCGGTTCAAAAACCTCGAACCGGGGTATGTCATCCACACTTTGCCATTTTCAGCCCCATAAAACACAGCCAAAAATCCCATGATTTAAGCCCATTTTTAAGCTCAGAACCACCATATCTTGTGGTTTTACTTACTTATTTCTCCAAATACCACAAGTGTCATCCAAATGACTGACTACACCTCATCAATCGCCTTCCCAATATCACCTCTATATTTGTATTTATCTGGTTATCACCCCGATAACCAATAGATTACCACTCACTAACCCCTTCCATTTCATTACCTTTATATCCACTCTCTTCAACATACATCTATTATTATTTTTATCATATTCACCAATAAAAAAAGACCAAGCCAAATATTTTCACCTGATCTTCTTCAAAAACTTTTATTTTTCTGGTTATCACCCCAATAACCAGTTAGTTAAAATCTATCCTGTTTCCATAAATTACTTTCTATTTTCTCCGCTCCCCAACCACACTCAGTTAAAAATCCCTTCCAAACGCCCCAAAAACAGCCCCTCATCCGTCTGATATCTATTAAAAGCCATATTTCCGTCCTAAAAACACAGCTCAATTTCGCCCGAATTTCGGCCATTTTTCGCTCCTAAACCACTACATCTTGTGGTTTTCTCTCTATTTTTCTTCTTCATCCACAAGTGACATCCAACAGCACACTTCGACATTTGTTGAGTGGATAATAATGATGGCAGAAAGGTATGGTTTCCCCTTGGCGTAACCACTATTACACCCGTTTCTGTCCATGGCCTCTATAGACATTTTTCAAGCCACCTATAACAATACCAAGATTATACTACAAATTCCAAAATTTTGATATGCTAATACATTCACGAATAATATTAAGAAATGCCTAAAAAGAAATGTTATCGTTGGTAAAAAAACTGCCAACAATAAAGCCCTCGAGTTTTAGTCTCTCAAGAGCTTTATTCTTAACACTGTATTTTTTACTCCAAATATTGAATAGCAAGCGCAATTAAAGACAGGCAACGGTTAAAAAAATAATCGTAATAGCGGATGTCTGTAATATTTGTTCGATCCGTTTCATGATGACGAATTCGGAAGCTATTTCCAATATCTGTCAGTGCCTTAAATTCCGTATCAAATAGCTTTACAAAATCTTCTTGTCCGCCCGCCATGTCATTAATAATTCTCTCCACTGATTTCTTCTTATCCAAAACAGTATAATATGTTTTCAAGCGTTCCAATACACCCCAAATTTTTTCAACCGCATCCTTATGAGATTGTGAACTTGGCTGCATATGTTTCTCTACTGCTATATCAAACAATTCTCTTAAACCAGGTTCTTTTATTTGTTCAGTCATTGATATGAGTTCTGAAGTCAACACCTCATGATCTGGCAATTGCTCAATAAGCCCTCTATCGGTAAGGCGAAAAGATACATTGTCTTTCTGCAACGATGCATTAATTTCTTCTTGAAATCCACATTTTTCACCTTCAGATAATTCATCATACTGAAATTCTATTACATCAAAAATAAACGGTGTAAAATAATTTGCAAATATTTCTTCCACAGAAGATAAAGAGAACATTGCGCTTTTTAAATCAATGACAGGAGTATCCATAAACTCATTTAGTCTGTTAATTGCAACATCTAATGCATCTGTTTTTTCTGTCCAATTATGATATCGGTTGGGTTGATACTGTATAGGCTCTCTGAAATTCTGCATAATTCTACAGATATGCTTTTTAGCCCTATAATCAATATTATTGCTAATATTATCAACTGCTTCTCCATGGCCATAATCAATAAGGTCTTTATATCGCTCTGAAAATAAATTATCTGGTAATAACGGTTTATCCGGCACGCTATATTCTCTAGCTTTATAAATATCACGACCAGAAATATGATGTGCCGGATATAATTCATAGCCATCTACTCGAAGCAACTCATTAAATTTATCTAAATACTGTTTCCAAGGCGATTTTTCTCTCCGTACCGCCGGATGAACCATCTCACATATAAATCGCAGTAAAGGTTCATCTCCATCTTTTTGTTGCAGCTTGAATCGCTCATCTTGAAAAAACCAGCATTCCTCTTCATAATCGTCCCATCTAAGATGGCAACTAATATCATCAAGAGCATTTTTATAACGACTATCATGAGATGGTAATTCCTTTAGATTGTATACTCTTGAAAGGAAATCAATTTCATCAAGACGTCCATAGTACGGCATTTTTATAGTACGCTCTGTAACATACTCGTCAGACTTATCATCATATTCTTCTTCATCGAGTATTACTGTAACCCCCTCTCTGATAATATCTATAATATCTTGTCTTGTTACCTCAGATATTTTATTCATATTTTTAGTCATTCCTTTCGCTTCGCTCAGGCACGAACAAGTCATGAAAAGTCTTGTCCCCCTCCTCTTTTAGTTTTAAAATGTTATTATGGAATAGCAATACACTACAGAGCATGGGAGGAGGAGTGGCGAAGTTTATTCGACCCCATATATTTATATGTGCCGTCATCCTTACAAGCACAAACAAGTGGGACTTTGAACCCGGACTCTTATCACTGGTAATAAACCATGTTTATTTAGTCGTAAGATGACAGTCAATGTTGCTATTCCTATCTTTAGTTAAGGTAGTGATACTTATGATGAGGCTCATCTCCCCCATCTGCTGTGGACTTGATATCCATAAAAATGTTATCGTTGCAACCATCGTTACTACTAATAGTTCTGGAATATCGAGTGTGTGAAGAAAAGTCTGCAGGAAAGATTTATGATATCTTGGAGTGTCTCCGATTTCATCATCTTAATCACCCTTATGTCAATCCCATTACAAAAAATATTTTTGTTTAAAGCGACTTTAAAACTATTATTTGTCCAAAGCCGCTTTGTTATCGTCATAATATTCTTACACCAAGACTCTTTCAAAAAACAGTATAGTAAGCACTTGACTAAATAGTAAAATCGTTGTTTTTACTAGAATTTTTCTTAGACTTTTTTTAATGCTGCCGTACCATTGATTACTTCTAATAAATTGTATTCCATCTGTTTTTTAATGTCAATTATAGACCTCCCATATTGTACAGCTAAAAACTCTATCACATCCGTATCCCATGGCATATACAACATTCCATTCTTTTCAGTAAACGGTGCATCTGTTTCTGGCAATATTTTATTTAATGGCATTTGCATGATTATATCTCTTCCTGCTTTTGAATAACACATTTTAGGATTTATACTAAACCAACAACCTAACGATAAAGCCTTTTGAAGTTCTTTTATATTTCCGGTAAACCAATGCATTATAGGCACATTCTTATCTAAAGTTTTTTCTATACATTCTAATACATCTTTAACTGCACATCTTGAATGTATACTGATTATTCTTCCATGGTGCTTCTCAGCTTCACTTAATGCACCATAGAAAAAGGTTTTTTGTACAGAATATGAATGCCTATTTCTGCTAGTACCATCTATACCTACTTCTCCAATATATCTGGACTTTGAAATTTGTTCCATAAATAGATCAATTTCATTCCTTCTATCTGCCACTAATTCCGGATGAAATCCTAACGCAACTCTCACATTATCTGTATTATTAAAATACTGTGATGTTTTTAGATAGGCGCGCGGACTTGTCGTAACCGCTAACACCTTTACATTTCTTTGCTTGACTTCATCAAATACTGCTAACGGATTCTTGAATAAATCCAAATGACAATGGAAATCTATCATATAACACTATGCTCCCTTAACAATGCTCCTATTTCTAGCACCCCACGTTCAATAACACCTAAATATAAATTTCGTTCTTCTCCTTTTGCAAAAGACAACATACCTTTCACAAGACTTTCAATGCCATTTTTTTTCAATTGAACAACAGCCAATGCTGCAGCTGCTACATCTTTTGAATACGAACATTGTAAATTTTCTTTAAAATACCCGCCTTCTGTAACATCACACAAATTATTTTTCAAAAAAGCTGCTCTCCTTACTAAACAAGGAACACAGACCCCACAGTGCTGTAATTTCCGTTGATATTTTCCACAACTTGTCGAACCAAAAATAAGTTTTTTCATCAAATCCTGATTCTTACAATCCATCAAAACTTCACCTTTTGTTTTATATTTGTATGGTAATACAAAATCAATATTTATTCCCACATCATTCCAAATTTCCTGCATTGCTTTCATATATACAGGATGGGTTGTTTTTGTACTAAGACTACCTGTTCTAAGTGGATCTAATGGCATATTCAAACTAATATATCCATTTTCAGGTACGAATAATTCTTTCCTGCCTTGAGCATTGCAATCAATGCCACATGATGCCAATAATGCAAAAGCAAAAAAGACCATTGATCTTGCTCTGGTCGAAATTTCCGATTCTCCTTTTTTCTTTATATTATTGCTCCATTGGCACAAATTATTTATTCCAAACTGCATGGCATATTCTCTTTGATGCTCAGCATCTCCCCTAACTGTTTGAGATACAAATAAAGGATTTCTTCCTTCTTCATGCAAATCAATTGCTCCCACTAAACTGTCCATACCTCCTGACAACAAACAAATACAATCCTGCTGCCTTAAATCATATTTTTTCTGCGGAACCAGCGATTCTGGTAAAGCATTTATATTTAAAACCCAAAAATCTCCGCTGAGGAAACGAAGCATTTCCTCTAACTTCCTTTTTTCCTGTCTCCATTTAGGCGCATCATGCAAATATATGCAAAGTTCAATTTTTCTTGTCCAACCATCAGCACTCTTTTTCCTCAATACTGCTTTATCTGCTGCAACTACAGCCATAGCAATAATTGTAAAATCCAATGCCTCTACTGTTGGAGCTATTTTTGATTTTCTCAATTCTTTAAACAGTTGTACTCCCACATGCCCTACATTGTTTATTTTCTGTTCAGGAACTGTAAACATTTCAAAATAATAATCATCATCACTATAATACTTTGGGGTACAGCATCGTGGATAACAAATCACTTTATTCATACTTCAACCTCATACACTTCAAACGTGTTTTTTATAGCTGTTTGAAATAATTTCTGCATATCAATCGTCTTACTACCAGAGTTTCTAAGCCTATTTAACTGCGATGATATTTCTGATTGTAAATAATCTTTCATTTCGTTCATACGATTAACACGTTCTACAGCTGATACTTCTTGTTTTTCAAAAGCTTGTCCTATGTCCAATTGGATACGACTAAATGCCTCATTGCCAAGAAATGTACCGGTGAGAGACCATATCTGATCATCAGTCAATTTACTAATATCTGTATCAGGATTTTGACTCATAAACTCGCTCAATGCAAATCTTCCTGAATCTCTACAAGATACTTCGTCTAAGCTTCCACCAGTTGGGCATACATTATCAATTATTGTATCAATAATTTCATTCGCATTAGCACCTCGTCCTTGCAATTCTGATAAAATTTTACCCAATTGGAAATTCTCGTTATCCCTTAAGGACTGAAATGTCTGGAAAAAATTCGCAGCTGCTTTGGTTGAAGTACGCATGCGTTTGGAGAGATTTTTCGCTCCGCCCATTCCTGTTTTAGAATAATGCCCCAGCGATTTTCTCAAAGAGTCTTTACTCCCAGAATGAACGTATTCACCCATTCCTCGCCTGGCACTTGCAAAACGGAATTTGGGTGCAATAACAAGTTTTTCATCATCATCCGGTTCTTTTTCATCAGATTGATTATCATTTTCACTATCGTCATCATTTTGACAATCCGGTTGCTCATTATCTTGATTAGGCAACTTAATGTCATCTAACCACTCCGGATCTAGTGAAACCCCTGCACCTGGTCCCATACTTGAAGCTGATGTTCCCATATGTTTTCACCCCTACTTCTTTTGTGTATTTTGTGTTATGGCCCTTTTTACACTATCTGGTGTTTCTGAATCGTCAGCCCATTGTTTCAACATATCTTTAGCCCATTCCTTTTCAGCAATAACAGGAATAATGGGAGCTTTTCTAGATTTTGCCGGTATCTCACACAAAGCCAAAGCTAAATTACGACCTAATTCGGGAAAAGCTTCCGTAATATGTACTGCTGCAAATAAAGCATTTACATTCCATTGTTCATTACGTCCCAAACTAATTATTCTTTTCAACAATTTCTCAGCCTCTCTTATTCCTAGAGATTTAATTGATTCAACAAGTTCCCTAAGGTATGTACCATTCTTTACTTTCTTTAACGCAGTTAACAATTCTTTGCCTTTAATAGAAAGTTCGTCATATGCAGCAAACGAAAGCGCCTTATCTCTGCTAAGATACAACAGTGGACGCAAATCAAGTCCACCTAGTTTCGGTTCAATTAATACCCATTTCTGTACAAAATCATTGTTCCATGTAACATCTGGAAATTCATATTTTTCACCACTTATTAAGCTATCTTCTAACTTTTGTATAAATTCCGGTTTTCCTTCCTCTGCGTTTGCAACTTCTTTAGCCAGATAATCAAATGCACCTTCTGATGCACATCTTTCAAACAATAACATCTTTATTAACACACCGGAATCTAACATCATTCCATTAATTTTTGCAACTTTTTTTCTTATCTCAAGAGCATTTAATAACCGTTTTATTAATCTAGGATTACCTTTAATATTATCCGCACTTACAAGAATACCTGCTAATTGATCTGCAATTGCTACATATTCCTTCATGGTTCTTTCTGTATCATCATCAAAAACCCCTTCTATTTTTTCTGCTGTCACATCATCTTCCCATGCTTTTTTCAAAAGCTTGCTTAATTTATTTTGCGCCTCTAAAAATGCTTCTTGTCTCACTCCGTTTCTTTTAACTTCTAATTCCATGAACAAGAGAACTATGTACACTTTTACTTCTGCAATCCCCAAATGCGGTATTTTTATTGGAACTTGAATCAACTTATCGAAATAACTTGTAACTAACTCGTCTGACAATTCAACTCCATTAAAATGGGCACGTACTCCATTTCTTATCATCTGTTCATCTGCTGCGATGATAAAGGCTGTTCTCTCTACAAATAATAATAATCTCATTGCTTCAAGAGTCGAAATCGCTGTTTCAGGTAAGCACCGATCTAAATCATCTACCAAAACAACAAGTTTCACTTTTAGCTGTTTAAGTATTTCTTCAAATTCCTTCCTGATTTCCTCAATCTGCTTTGTTGCCGGCTCTGACATCTCTTCATTATTATTTAAAAGATTTTCCAATTCTGGAGTCAGTCCTTCAATCGCAGTATCTATCGCTTCACTGTTCTCAGACTTTTTATTACGATTATTCCAACTACTTTTTATGGCATTTGCAAAATTTGCAATCACGCCGACAGGCGCTGCTCCTGGAATAAAGCCAGCCAACAATGGTAATGCCAGTTTTGATACCTGAAACCAATTAATACGTTTCAGGAATTTCTTGAATTTCTTTCCAAGCTCACCATCTTCATCAATTCCCTGTTTTTTCATTTCTTCAGTCAATTTCATCGTCACCGACTGGAGCAAGGCGGATTTCGCATCTTCATATCCCTGATATAACCATGCATTGAATTCAAGAAAAATATATTTGTTATCACTGGACTGGTCATTCAAATCTTTACCAATCATTTTTACCATGGAGGATTTCCCGGCCCCCCAGCTTCCAGATATTCCTATAGATATTGGATTATCCCCTGACTCAATTATTAAATCTGCAACCGTCTTAGATACAACTGAGAAATGCAAATAGTCTGTAGTAGTTTCAATATCATTCCACATATACTTTTCTCCTAAATCTTTGATAGATAGTTCAAAGTTACTTTTTTATTTTTATTGAAAAAATCCGGATTATGTAACGTCTCCCATAGTGCTAAAAATTCAATGATGTAACGGCTTCGCATTCAGTTATGGATTGTGGCGGCCGAATCTTCACCTATTTATTTTGCAATATCAGTTAAAGAAATATAGTCATTATAACTTCCATTCGACACAACGAAAATTTGCAACCCTGGATATTAATTTACTTTTAAGACCTTTTACTACTTTGTTCTCAACCTCAACCACTTTTCTCATTATATCAAATTTTGTGTAAAATGTCTTGCTCTTAACACCTATTTAAAAATATATTCGACATTTTATAATACTAACTCTAATCATATTCAAACATAGTTTGCCAGATTTTGTTGTCACAATCTCCGTCTCTGTTCCGAATACCGCCTCGTCCTGGCTGTCCATCCATTTCACACGATAGGCCAGGTAGTTCAGTTCCTCCAATCTTTTTTCTGACACTGGGACCTCATACAGGTACTGGCGCAGATTTGGAATGGATGATTCTACATAGGTGGTAGCTGTTTCCAACGGAACTGTATCCGTTCCATTCAGAAGAGAATAGGCTTCTCTCATTTCTTCGATTGTAGCCGGCAGACTAATACCTACACCAGGGCTCACTGTCCGGCTCAAATAAATCTTAAACATCTAAATTCCCCTCTCTGTCCTTTCACATATAGCCGTTTCCATTTTTGATACTCTATTAAAAGAGGCCCGCCATTTTTATCTGGCTGACCTGAAATTTTACCTCATATCCTCTTTTCCCCATCTCACATCTATGAAAAGGCCAAAAAATCGGGGTCAAAATCGGCCATTTTTTGCCCGATTTTTTCCTCGATTTTTCGCCAAAAACCACTATATCTTGTGGTTAAATCCCTCTATTTCCCTTCCGAACCACAATTTCGCATCATTATCACCACCTCTACATTCCCCGTCCCCGGAAACATATCCACCGCACATACCTTCTCCACCTGATACCCTCTCTCCTGGAACACCACCAGATCTCTCACCAGGCTCGTAGGCTTACAAGAAATATACACAATCCTCTTCACCCCATAGTCGATGATCTTCCCCAGCGCCTTCGGATGAATTCCGTCTCTCGGCGGATCCAGAATAATCAAATCCGGTTTTTCCCCGATATCATCGATAACCTTCAAAACATCTCCTGCGATAAACTCACAGTTATCCAGCCCGTTCATCCGCGCATTCTCCTTCGCGGCCTCCACGGCCTCTTCCACGATCTCCACTCCGACCACCTTTTTGGCGACCGGCGCAATCATCTGAGCGATGGTTCCGGTTCCGCTGTATAAGTCGAATACGACCATGTCTTTCGTATCGCCGACATAGCTTCTCGCCTTATCGTACAGCACCTCAGCCCCCAGCGAATTCGTCTGGAAGAAGGAAAACGGAGATATCTTAAACTTTAACCCCAGCAGCTCCTCATAGAAATAGTCCTGTCCATACAGAATATCGGTTCTGTCATTCTTCACCGCATCGGACAGACTGTCATTCCACGTATGAAGAATACCAACGATCCGGCCGCTTAACGGAAGGGAAAGTAGCAGCTCCGCAAATGGCTTCAAATCCGGATCCTCCTGGCTCGTCGTCACTAAATCCACCAAAATCTCCCCTGTCTTAACCGCGCGGCGCACCAGAAGATGGCGTAAATAACCCGTATGCTGCATCTTTTTATAAAATCCCAGCCCCAGCTTCTCAAAAAACTCTTTGGATGCCTTTAAAATCTCACAAAAATCCGGATTTACGATCTGACACTCTGTGGTAGTCACCACATCATAAAAGCTTCCGCGCCGGTGCATCCCCAGTGCCATCGGACCGTCCTTAAACTCATCGCCAAATGAGAACTCCATCTTATTACGGTATCCGCCGGACTCCGGACTACCCAGAATCCCCTCAAACTCATAAGAATCACAGACACTGTCCAGAAGGCTCCTCACCTGCTTTTCCTTTATCTCCAGCTGCTTTTCGTAAGGGATCGTCTGGTAAATACAACCGCCGCAGGCGCCAAAATGGACACACGGCTTTTCCGCGGTCTCCAGAGGTGACTTTTCCACCACCTCCACGATCTTTCCTTCCAGCCGTCCGCCCCGCTTCTTCGTAATCATCACAGACACCCTCTGTCCCGGAAGTGCGTGCTTCACTGTAATCTTTCCGGATTCCGTCACCAGTGTCCCCTTATCCGGAAAATCAAATTTCTCTATAGTACCTTCATATATCTCGCCTTTTTTCACGTCATCTGCTCCTGTTCTCGTTTATTCCCGCAAGCAACGAGCCAATCATCCAACATCGTTCCTCACTGCCCTCATTCCTCACCACTCTTCGTCCCTCACCGCTCCCGCCCTGACAGCGTCAAAAAGCGTGTCTCAATCGCTGAGGCACGCTTCTTTTTTCTAAATGTCCTTCTTACTGTTCAGAACCCTCGCCCGGTGTATCGTCTTCGAAGAAATCATCATCGAAATCATCGTCGAAATCATCTTCAAAATCCTCTAAATAATCCGGTGTGAAGAAACGGTAAACCGCATACGCAATGCCGGCAACTGCCGCTACAGCACCAATGATGGCAAGTATCCATAGAATACAGTTTTTCTTCTTTTCGTCTTCTTCTCTCTTGTGCAGCAACTCGTTCAGTCTGCTTGAATTCACGAGTTCCTCTACTCTGTTCATAGCTTCTTTGCTCATCGTATCGAATCTGTTCATATCATCCACGTCCTTTCTGAGAGCCTATTCCATAAAAATATGCGGCAGAAACGAAATCTTTCTGTCTGTCGTTCTTATTATACCATCATCTTTATGCTTTTACTATCTTTTTTGCTTTTTTTTATTTATTTCAGTTTTTATCCGTAACGGTCCAGATGGATCACCTTCTTGACTGGAAAAGCTGATCAGATCGGTTTCAGCTTCGCAAAGGACGCAAACATCTTCTTGATCCCCGCCTTGTCAAAACAGACGGTTACCTCGTAGTCTTTTCCGCCCTCCTTGATCTCCACCACATTTCCCTCGCCGAACTTTACATGGCGGACACGGTCGCCTTCCTTGTAATCCAGAGCGCCTGATTTCTCTACGGTAAATGCCTTGCCAAACGCCGGTTTCTGAACCGGTGATGCAGTCTTGGACGCATAGGCATTGCTGCCTGGCCCGAAGCTGCTGACACCCGCGGCCTTATTGCCCCAGGTCGTCGGTCTCTGGCCGCCGGATGCGCCGCCTCCGTTACCTGTACCGCCGCCTCCGGAACTGCCCCAGGAGCTGCCGCCTCTGGCATTTCCGCCGCCCTGGCCCCAGGGCAGGTCGCTGTCGTCAAAGTCCGAAGATTTCCGGAACGGGGAAAGCCTCGGTTCCAGCTTATCGCATTCCAGCAAATCGGCCGGAATCTCTTCGACGAACCGGCTGGTCTTGGAGTAACGGGTCTCCCCGTTGATCATTCGCTGTTTAGCTCCCGTCAGCATCAGGAAATCCTGCGCTCTGGTGATTCCAACGTAGCAGAGACGCCGCTCTTCCTCGATCTCCTCCTTGTCATCCGAGGAGATCGACATCATGCTCGGGAACAGTCCATCCTCCATACCGCTTAGATACACCCGCGGGAACTCCAGTCCTTTTGCACTATGTAAGGTCATCAGCGTCACCCTGTTTTCCGAATCATCCATCCGGTCCACATCCGCGACCAATGCAACCTCCTCCAGGAATTCGGAGAGTGTTCCCTCGTCGTGATCCCGCTCAAAACTGACCGCTTTATTGATCAACTCCTCAATATTCTCTAAACGTGTCTGATACTCGATCTCGCCTTCCGCTTCCAGCTCTTTCTGGTATCCCGACTCATCCAGTACATCCTCAATCAGCTCCCGGATCGAGTAGTCCTCATAACGGATCCTCTCTCTGAAATCCTCGATCAGCGCCGTAAATTTGAGAATCTTATCCGCAGCCTTTCCAAGCCCCGGAACCGCCTGGGCACGGCAAAATGCGTCATAGATACTGAAATCGTGCTCCGATGCAAATGCCTGTACCTTTCCCACGCTGGTGCCGCCGATCCCCCTCTTCGGAACATTGATTATACGAAGAGCCGACAGATCGTCCCTTCCGTTGTCAATCGTCTTCAAATAGGCCAGAATGTCCTTGATTTCCTTACGCTGATAGAAGTTTACACCTCCCACCATGCGGTACGGCACATTGCGCTGAAGACATTTTTCCTCGATCAGACGGGACTGGGCATTGGTCCGGTAAAGAACCGCGCAGTCCTGATAGCCGCATTCGCTGTTCTGAATATCGCGCACAATGGCGTCTGCTTCCTCCGCTGCCGTCTCAAACTGCTTATACTGCACCAGAGACCCTTCCTCATTAGCCGTCCACAGCGTCTTGGACTTTCTCCCCCGGTTGTGGCGGATTACCTCGTTGGCCGCGTTTAAGATATTCTGGCTGGACCGGTAATTCTGTTCCAGCTTAATCACCGAAGCCCCCGGATACGACTTCTCAAAGTTCAAAATATTACCGATATTGGCTCCCCGGAACTTGTAGATGGACTGGTCGTCATCACCTACCACACAAAGATTTCTGTACTTACCGGCCAGCAGACTAACCAGCTTAAACTGTGCGGTATTCGTATCCTGATACTCGTCCACCATGATATATTTAAAACGCTCCTGGTAATAATCCAGAACCTCCGGATTATTCTGAAACAGCTCCACCGTCTTCATGATCAGGTCATCGAAATCCAGCGCATTATTCTTCTTAAGCTGGCTCTGATACTCTTTATAAATCTGAGCCACCTTCTTCTGACGGAAATCGCCTCCCGCATTCAGTTCAAACTCCGCAGCCGTCACCAGTTCATTCTTAGCTGTCGAAATAAAGCCCAGCATAGCCCTGTCTTTATAAAGCTTCGGATCGATCTCCAGCGTCTTTAACACCTGCCGCATCAGAGTCCTCTGGTCATCCGAATCATAAATAGTAAAATTCGTCGTATATCCAAGGCTCTCAATATGGCGTCTTAAGATTCTTACGCAGGAGGAGTGAAACGTACTCACCCAGATGCTCTCCGCTCCGAATCCCACGATCTTATCCACACGCTCTCTCATCTCTCCGGCCGCTTTATTGGTAAAGGTAATCGCCAGGATATTCCACGGATTTACCCCCTTTTCCTCGATCAGATAGGCGATTCGATGGGTCAGCACCCTGGTTTTTCCCGAGCCGGCTCCAGCCAGCACAAGAAGCGGTCCTTCCGTATGGAATACCGCTTCTCTCTGTACTTCATTCAATGTATCGTAAATGCTCATAAACGTGTACCGTCATTTCCTTTCGTCAACCTGTTATTTCGATTCCCAGATATTTTTTGATATCCTCAAGCTGTTCCGTCGCAAGACGGCGCCCGTCTTCGTAGAGTGCTTCCAGCTTCTTTCTGTCCTGTTCCGTTCTCGACACGGTCACCGGTTTGTCGGGACGGATCACGTAGATTCTGCCCGCCTTTTCCAGTTCATCGATCTCCTCCTGCATCCGGTTGTACCGTTCCGGCGCCTCCTCCAGAGCTTTCAAAAGCCGGGGCAGCGGTTTAAAATACCGTTCATACGCCCGTCTCGTCCATTTATCCACAGGCTTTTTCCTGTAGCCCCGATTCCTGGTCAGTATGACAATTACCTTTTCATATCCCTCATCGATAGCTCTCTGATAAGCGATCGGCATAGAACAGCCGCCGTCCAGATATTTCTTCCCTCCCACGTCGATCATACGCGACATAATAGGAAGGCTGCTGGAGGCCTTCACCGCCTCTATGAAATTCTCGCACTCCCCTTTTCCGAAATATTCCGGTTTTCCTGTCTTACAGCGGGTAGCAACCACCTCAAACCGCTGCTTCGACGCCTCAAACGCCTCAAAATCAAATGGAATCAGCGTCTCGCTCAATTCCCCAAACAGAAAATCAAAGTTAAAGATCGAACGGTTTTTCACCATACTGCGAAAGCTCATAAACCGTTTATCATTTACATAGTCTAAATCCACCCGGATCGTTCTTCCGATCTGTTTGCTGATATAGCTCATTCCGCACATGGATCCCGCAGAAACGCCATTCACATAGGACATCTCGATCCCCTGTTCCATAAATACATCCAGCACTCCAGCCGAAAATACTCCTCGCAGAGAACCTCCTTCCAGTACTAATGCTCCTTCTGTCATGTCATTCACCTCGCATCCTATTTTATTGCATTTCACCCCGCGGGTCAATCCCTTTATTAAAATCCTCCCCCTGTATCTACATTCAGTCTTCATTCCTTCATTCCATTCTGAGATTCCCAACACTTTCCCTTCGCGCTATTCCCCCTACACGAGTTTCCCCGTCATATTGCGTTTTTTACCAGCGAAGCCGGTACACAGCCGAAAACACTATCTCAGAAACCAGCCTACAGAAACTGACTCTGATACAGCTGATAATAAGCCCCTCTCTTCTCCATCAGCTCCTCATGGCTTCCGGCCTCCATGATATTCCCCTGATCGATGACGAAAATCCGGTCGGCCTTTCTTATAGTAGAAAGGCGATGGGCAATGACAAAGGACGTACGCCCTTTTAAGAGCGCCTCGATGCCCTTCTGCACCAGCAGCTCCGTGTGAGTATCGATGCTGGAGGTGGCCTCATCCAGGATCAGGATGCCCGGCTTTGACAACATGGTTCTGGCAAATGCCAGCAGCTGCCGCTGGCCGATGGAGAGCCGCGCTCCCCTCTCACTGATTTCGGTGTCATACCCGTGCTCCAGCTTCATGATGAAGTCATGGGCGTTCACTGCCTTGGCGGCTTCGATCATTTCCTCGTCCGTGGCATCCAGGCGGCCGTATTTAATGTTATATTTAATGGTACCGGAAAACAGGAAATTGTCCTGTGTCATGATCCCCATCTGGCTTCTCAGACTCTTCAGCGTCACCTTCTTAATATCGTAGCCGTCAATCAGTACCCGCCCGTCTGTCGCCTCGTAAAAACGGCTGAGCAGATTCACAATCGTCGTCTTGCCCGCTCCCGTGGGGCCTACCAGCGCGATGGTCTCCCCCTGGCGTATATGGAAGTTTACATCCTTAAGGATCATGCGTTCCGGCTCATCATCATATGCGAAGGAAACGTGTTCAAAATCCACTGTCCCTTCAATATCCGGCAGTTCCTCCGCCCCCTCACAGTCACGGATTCCCGCTTCCGTATCGATGATGTCGAAAATACGCTCCGCCGCCGAAATGTTGGTTGTCAGCTTATTATAAAAATTGGCAAGGTTCCGGATCGGACTCCAAAACATGGCAATATAGGTAGAAAACGCGAGAAACGTACCGATGCCGACCTCGCCCACACCGATGATGCGGATGCCGATAAAATACAGCAGAAATCCGCCGAGCCCCCAGGTGATCTCCACCACCGGGCCGAATCCGTCCGCCACAACAACGGCGTCGATAAATGCCTGATAATGCTGCTTAACCAGATCGTAAAACACGGCTCTCGTCTCCCGCTCCGCCGCAAAGCTCTGAATCACCCGGATACCGGAAAGATCCTCATGCACGTAGGCATTTAAATTAGAAGTCTTTTTTCTGTAGATCTGCCACCGCTTATGGGCCGTCGTCTCAATGACCAGCATTCCCACCACCAGAATCGGGAGGGTCAGCAGGGCCGCCATGGCCAGCCGGTAGTTCTTAATCAGCATGATGACCGCGACGCAGACTACAGTAATCAGGTCCGGAATCAGCTGAGTCACACTGTCTGACAGCACATCCTTTAAGGAATTCACATCGCCGATAATTCTGGCCAGTATTTTCCCGGTGGGGCGGCTGTCGAAAAATCCGAAGCTCAGCGTCTGAATATGGCGGTACAGCTCATCTCTGATATTTAGAAGGACCTGGTTTGACACGTCCGACATGATGTACATACGAATCTTGGTCCCCGCCAGGAAAAAGAGAAACATGACCACGGCCAGAGCCCCCAACTCCAGAAGTCCCTTCACATCTCCGGACGCCACACAGACGTTGATGGCATACTCTATCATAATGGGCGTCGCCATGCTGATGGCAATGGTTCCGGCCATAATGAGAAGCACTGCCGATATTTGCTTTTTATAGACCAGAAGGTACTTAAACAACCGGATGAGCGTATCCTTTTTCAGTACTTCCTTCTGTTCTTCGTCGATTCTGCTTGTATTTACTGACATGACTGCCCCTCCTCTCCATACTGTACCTGATAAGTCCTGTAATACTGCCCCTTTTTCGCCATCAGCTCCTCGTGGGTGCCGCGTTCTATGATTCTTCCGCCCTCCAGAATCAGGATTTCATCCGCATGGCGGACGGCGGAAATCCGGTGGGCGATGATGATCTTGGAACTGTCCTTCTGCGTCTTTAAGCGGCGCTCAATCTCCTTCTCTGTCTCCATATCGAGTGCCGACGTGGAGTCATCGAGGATCAGAAGCGGCGTTCTCTTTGCGATCGCCCTGGCAATACTGATTCTCTGTTTCTGGCCGCCGGAAAGTCCGACGCCCCGCTCTCCTATCACGGTATCGTACTTTTCTCCCAGATTCATAATGAAATCATGGGCCTCCGCGCAGATGGACGCTTCCTCCACGCTCTCCCACTCGGTTGCATCCCGGTTTCCAGTCTTAATATTGTCCGTGATCGTGTCGGAGAACAGGAATACATCCTGCATAACCACCGTGGTCTGGCTCCTTAAAAGGGTCAGCGGCAGCTTCCGGATATCGATGCCGTCCAGCAGAACTTCCCCGTTTGTCACGTCGTAAAATCTCTGGGTTAAATTGACGATGGAGGTCTTTCCGGAACCGGTCACCCCCATGATTCCCAGCGTCTTTCCCTTCGGCAGGGTAAAATCGATGTCTGTCAGAATCCTCGAACCGTATAAATCAAAATCCACATGCTTGAACTGAAGCTCTCCCTCGATCTTTTCAGGAACCACAGGCGCCTCCGGTTCCTTGATGTCCGGCTTCTGGGCCATGATCCGTTTGATCTTCTTATTGGAAGCCATGGCCGCAGCAAAATCATTGCTGAGCCAGCCAACCATCTCCATCGGCCAGATAATATTGTTGGCGTACTCCGAAAATGCGCCCAGTTCTCCGATGGTGATCCGTTTCTGAATCACCATGATGCCGCCGACTACGATGATCGCCATCAGCATCACCTTGGAAAGAAAGGAGACATTGGGCTGATACTTTACGATCAGCTTTGCCTGCTCCATATTTAAATCGTAATACCGCTTGTTGTGGCGTTTAAACCGGTCAATCTCATAATCTTCTCTTGCAAACGCCTTCACGGTCCGCACGCCCGCTAAATTCTCCTGGGCCACGGTATTGAGCTCCGCTGTCTGCTCACTGATCTTGTCGTAGACCTGGCCGAGACCATTCTCCATCTTTAAGCCGTACCAGGCGATTACCGGCATAACGAGCAGCGGAATCACCGTCAGCACCGGGCTTAAGCGGAACATGCAGGTCATGATAATCACTGTGTGAATGGTACATTCGATGATCAGCATTCCGACAAATCCCATGGCATTCCAGATTCGGTCCACATCGTCCTTGACACGCGCCATCAGCTCACCGGTGTTATGGCTGTCGAAATATCCCATGGACAGCGTCTGGATATGGTCGAAAAGATCCTTTCTCAAGCTGCTCCCGATCCCCGACGCCGAATAATCAAAGATAAATTCCTTCATGTACTGGAAAATGGCTCTTCCAAGGCCGATTCCCAGAAGCCCCAGCAGCAGGCGCATGAGCATCTCCATCTTGCCGCCGACAATAACATCGTCAATGATATGTCTCGTAATCTGAGGCGACGCCGCATCCAGCAGAATGCTCACTACCATGGCCGCTATGGCCACCACATACAGGATCCCGTACTTCTTTACATACTTCCCTAAATTCCTCATGTTGCTCCCCCTTTGTCTATACTGTGCCATATCAAGTCAATCGCAGTCCGGGAACGTATTAAAAAACTGACCGGTCTGCGAATTACCGCGAAAAACAGGAAAAAGCCGTCAAAAACAGCATATTGCGGCTTTTGACGGCTTTCCACCATAAAAATAACCGCAGTCCAGTTCAGACTGCGGTATAGTTACTCAAATTCAGATAGCAAACTGACTTCCATACGAAATAATGGCTGATCAGAGACCGAATTCTTTCCTGAGGCAGACTGACTGATTGTTATTATTTATAATTCCACTGCTAATTGTACGAGATTTCATATTTCTGCCTCCTTTTCCTTTAATCGGTAATCTAGATACTAGAATACTGCCACTTTTCTGTTCTGTCAAGCACTTTCTGTTTTTTGTGATCAGCTCTTAATATTCCAGTACAACTTCGATCCTGTCTTTCCCGCGGTTGTAATAGTAAACCTTCTCAGACAAAAAGTCGTCATCCGACGGCATCTCCCTGTTGAGATCCTTTAAACTCTCCCGTATCGTCTCCGGATACACCTTTTCACAGTTATGGATCGCCGCCTCGTGCATGCTGGTAAACGCGATATACAAATCGTTCCCCATCATTTCTCCCAGACGCTTCGCCACGCCAGGCAGAAAGATGGCCACCGCTCCGTTGATCTGGCTCTTAGTCGTAACGAACGTAGCGCAGGCGCCGCCATCCAGCCGGACGCAGCTGTCCCGTTCCATAAAAATACCGTAGTCCTCATCCTCAAACCGTTCAACGTCCAGCCAGTTAAAGAGACGCGGCGGAAACAGCCTGTATGTATTCTCCATGGCATCCTTCATCACCTGTTCCCGGCTCCTGTTCCATCCGTCAAATACCACCTTCGGCACCATGGAGCTCGTGTACAGTCCGCTGAAATTCCCGATGCTCACATAGAGTGTCAGCGCAATATCCCCCGTCACCTCGCAAACGCCTTCTTTCAGCTTCTCTGCATTCTTCTCATAGTTCAAAGGGCGGATAACCAGATACTCCCGAATGGACTCATAGTCCTCCATATGCCCCAGCGGACTGTTCTTCTCAATCTCTCTGCAACGTTCCAGACAGTCAGAAGCCTCTGCCAGCAGCTCCTCCATGGTTTTCCCCAGCCGGAAATCCTGGTAGATCTCCGCCATATGGAACCGCTGGATATGGATCCCGGGACCGTCCCCTCTCAACTCCACCACCAGTAACTCCTCCGGTTCTTCTTCACCGTCTTTTTGCAGCGTAACCTTCGCGCCCCACTCCTCTGTCATCAGAATCAGAAACGCCTGAAACTGCTCCACAAACTCCAGATACTCTTTTGTTTCTCTCTCTTTTTTCATCGTGCATTGCCCTTCTCTTTCTTAAATTTCCTGTAATCATGAGAATTTCATGGATTAAAGGATTTGTAAGGGAATTTAAAAATGCCCGGCATTTCATGGAAAATACGCGCAGCCCTCCGCCATAAGGAATGCGGGAAAACGCGCAACCGTATGATTCCATCTTTTATTATACGTTTTAAGCGTGAAAATTACAATACTGGAAACAGATTGCCGAACCGGCAGAACAGAATCAGAACTTCAGAATGATATTATTATAAACCGGAACTCCGGCTCTGTCAATGACAACCGGTTCCTGCGCAGGATAAACTTACAGAATTATTCAAAGTTGCTTTCGTCAATAACTTTAGCTGAGATTTCGGTGGTTTCGTTCCGCCAGGGAGCCGGGGCCGGAGCGCTTCTCCCAGTTTCAGCGATTTTTGCAGGACGTCGGCAGCTCTTAGGCCGGAAGGCTGCAAAAACAAGGGGAAAAATCTGACCTCAAAGTCAGATTTTTAGAGGACCTGAATCGGGAAGTCCTTCAGGAGTTCCCGATGAATGTCATCGCTCCCCTTGTTTTTGTATCCTTCCGGCCTTAGAGATGCCCCGGCCGAAACCATGAGCCGAAACTGGGAGAAGCGCTCCGGCCCCGGCTCCCTGGCGGAACGAAACCACCGAAATCTCTCTCAATTCTAATCTCTCCCAATTACAAAGCTGAAAGTAATGTCGTGTTCACCGCTTACGCAGTATTCCGGATAAACCGGCGCGCCCCAGCTGTCATCTCCGCCGACGCCCCGCATGGCCGCCAGTATTGTTACGACCGTATACCGCGGCTGCGGCAGTTCCTCCACGTGAGCGGCATGCTCCAGTTCCTCCGCCGTATAGGGAAGAACCGATCCCTCAAAGGGACGTCCCTGCGCGGTAAACCGAATGCTGTGTCCCGCTCCGTCCGTCACCTTCATCCATCTGATTCCGGTGCGGTTTCCGCATTCCTGCGGAACGAGATAGCGCGATACGCTGTCCGCCGCCGTATCCTTAAAGATTCCGAGGCGTGCGCCTGCGTTTCTGTCACTGTAATTCTCCCCGGGTCCCCGGCCGTACCACTCGAAATCACCGCCCGTTCCGCTGATGCGGAATCTCATGCCGAACAGCGGCAGCTCCGGCAGTCCTTCGCATCCGAAGTAGTGAGCCGTGGTTTTAATCCGGCCTTCTCTGTCCACCTCGTAAACGACCTCCGTCACAGTCTCAGGAACCGTTGGCAGGCGGTAGGTATAGGCGACACGAACGCTGTCTTCCCCTTCTTCCACCACGCAGGTTTTGCTGTCGTAAAGCGGGAAGCTTCCGGCGCCGTACCAGGCGGCGCTGGATACGGAGAATTTATTGCCTCTGTCGTTATCCGTAGTCGCTCTCCAGTACACAGGCATGGGAATCTTCCCAATCCACTCCCGGCCGTCATAGACGAGGGATACAATGCCGCCCTCCTGCTTCGAGAATATTATGTGGAAGCCATTTCCCTTTACGCCAATATTTACATCACCGTGAATAACAGTAAACGGAAGGCGGTCGCTATCAGTGTGATACTCTTCAACGAAGTTCTTACCAACACGAGTCTCACCAACACGGTCCTCACCAGCACCGCCAGCGCCAATCACCCGGCAGCTTTCCCCGAAAGCGGTCTCATACCCGGCGTCAGCCCACAGCTCCGCTCTCTTTTTCACTGCGGACACCTGATATACATACTCTCCCGGCTCTGTAAATGCAGGAGCCGGCACGCTCACATACTTCCGCTCTCCCGGATTTACCCGGGCACAGAATCTCTCCGTATGTACGGGTTCGCCATTCCTTAAAGCCAGCCAGATGAATTCCAAGTCGGAAGTGTCGGTAAACAGTCTCCTGTTTTCGATCTCCACACCGCAGGCATCCGGAATCAGCCTCAGATCCTGATAAAGGTACTTCACTTCCTGCGCCTTCGGCGAAATGGTTCTGTCCGCGTAGACGATTCCATTGCCGCAGAAATTATAATCGGTCGGCCGGTCGTCAAAGTCCCCGCCGTAGGCCATATGCAGGATGCCGTCCTCGTCGGCCTTCATCAGAGCCTGATCCACATAATCCCAGATGAAGCCGCCCTGATACATGGGATACCGGTCCTCCAGCGAGGTGTATTTTTCCATACCGCCCAGGGAATTGCCCATGGCGTGCATATACTCACACAGAATAAACGGCTTCTCCGGTTCCTGGTTTAAATACTCCTCCACCTCCGCGGGCCTTGCATACATCCGGCTCTCCATATCGCTGGTCTCATTGAATTCGCGGTTCCAGAAGACGCCCTCATAATGAACCAGTCTGGACGGATCCCGCTCCTTGAAATACTTCGACATGGCGAGGATATCTTCGCCCGCGTACGACTCATTTCCACAGGACCAGATCAGTACGGACGCATGATTCTTATCCCGCTCCAGCATGGACTTTGCGCGGTCCACCACGCACTCCTTCCACTCCGGAAGGCTTCCCGGCACGTTCCAGGAAGGTTCGCAGGCCCCCATCTTCTGCCAGGAGCCGTGACTCTCTAAATTCGCCTCGTCGATCAGATAGATCCCGTACTCATCGCAGAGCTCATACCATCTCGACTGATTGGGATAGTGGCAGGTACGGACCGCATTGATGTTGTGGCGCTTCATGAAGCGGATATCCCAGATCATGTCTTCTTCCGTGACGGCGCGTCCTCTTTGCACATCGAACTCATGACGGTTAATTCCGCGGAACACGATTCGTTTCCCGTTTAAACACATGAGGTGGTCTTTCATCTCGAAGCGGCGGAAACCGAGTTTCTGGGGAACGATCTCCACGATCCCTCCCTTTTCATCGTACAGAATTACGGTCAGCGTATAGAGATAGGCGTCTTCCCCACTCCACAGATGAACCTCCGGTACCCTGCCCGCAAAAAATGTATTTTCCTCGGCAGGCACACGCTCCCAAACAGCGGCAGTATTCCCTTCCCGGTCGGTCAGCAGGGCCGATACACTGCCCTTCCTGTTACCTTCCAGTGTCAGGTCCACGGTGAGCTCTCCGGTCTTTAAGTCTTCCTGGACGCCTGGGCGGACAAAGATGTCCCGCACATGGCATTCCGGCACCGCGTAAAGATACACATCCCGGAAAATACCGGAGAACCGGAAGAAATCCTGATCCTCGATCCAGCTGGCGCTGCTTCTCTTATAGACCTCCACTGCCAGACGGTTGACCCCATCCTTTACGAAATCCGTGATTTCAAATTCGGAGGGAGTAAAGGAATCCTCGGAATAGCCGGCGAACCGGCCGTTTACCCATACGTAAAAGGCGCTCTCCACCCCCTGAAAGGACAGAAACAGCCTCTTGTTCTTCAGGGCCGCGTCCGTCTCAAACTCCTTCACATAGCTTCCGACAGGGTTATCATCCCAGTCCACGTGGGGCGGTCTAAGCTCCGAATGACCTTCCCACGGATACATCGTGTTAATATACTGACATTTACCATATCCCTGCAGCTCTATATGGCCGGGGACCGTAATTTCTCCAAAATCACCGAGACTTCTCTCAGGCAGATAAAAATCCTTTTTCCTCTGCTCCGGCTTCGGGGCATAGGAAAATTTCCACGTTCCGTTTAAGGACTGACGCAGCTTCATGATGCCGCCGTCCGCCTCCTCCCTGCTCTCATAGAACCGGTGGTCGGAGTGTGCCTCCAGACGGTTCACTGCAAACACCTCCGGATTTTCAAGCCAGGTTAAATCGGCATGATACTGATCCATAAAAATATCCTCCTTTTTCACGTCTATTATAGAGCCGCCCGGCAAAAGAATCCATCTCTTTTTTTACGATTTTCTGCACTTTCTTACTCTTTGACAGCACCGGCAGCAATTCCCGCCAGAATGTATTTCTGGAAGAACAGATAGATCACAATCGTCGGCAGCATAATGATGATGATTCCTGCCGCCAGATTCTGCCAGGATCCCTGCTGTGCGTTGGCGTAATTCATCAGGAACGTGGTCAGCGTCCGCAGCTTGTTCTTCGGCATATAAAGGTATGGAATGTACATATCGTTGATGATGGTGATCGCCTTGATGATCACGACTGTGGCTGTGGCCGGAGCCAGCAGCGGGAAGATAATTCTCGTAAACAGGCCGAAATACGAACAGCCATCCAACAGTGCGCTCTCATCCAGGGATACGGGAAGCGTGGAGATAAACTGGCGGTAAATATAAAGCTGCATTAGGTCTGAGGCTACATAGATAACGATCGGCGCTCCCAGCGTGTTATACAGCCCCAGCCCGTTGATAATTTTAAAACGGGCGATCTCCGTGACGAAGCTTGGAATCAGCATCCCCAGGAAAAACAGGCTCATGATCAGATTTTTGAACCGGAATTGAAACCGTTCAAGAATAAACGCCGTAATCGTGCCGAACAATACGTTGAAAAAAATACTGAAAACGAGTATGATTCCCGTATTTTTAAAGCCGATCAACAGGTATTTATCCCCCAGAACCTTCTGGAAATTATCCATGGTCACACGGCTGAACGGAGGCAGTAACAAGGGAGATGTATTGACCATGTCCGCCTTCGTCTTAAACGCGGCAAACAGGGTTAAAAGGATCGGCGCCAGCACGATGGATACCATACAGAGGCAGATCACCTGTTTTACAATTTGCTGCAGTGTACGCTGTTTCATCCTTTCTTCCCTCCTTTTAATACGATTCCGTGGATAATCTTATTCTGAACCACATAAATGACGACGATCATGAGCATGATAGCCACCGCCATGGTGGAGGCCAGGCCGAAGTTGCTGTATTTAAACGCCGTATCGATGGTATAGAGTGTAAAGGTCGAGGAAGCGTATCCAGGACCGCCGCTGGTCATGACGTAAGGAATATCAAATACCTGAAGCGCGCCGCGGATATTGTCAAACAGGACGAAATCCACCATCAGCATGATGGCAGGGATCTGGATGTATTTAAACATCTGCCATGCGCTCGCCCCGTCAACTCTGGCCGCCTCCTGCACATCCTGAGGAAGGGACTGGAGCGCCGCCATGAACAGGATAACGTGATAACCGGAGAAACGCCATAAGGACACGCCCGCCAGCACGAAGTTCACGATCTTCGGATCGGAGAGCCAGTTCCTGATCAGCGGTTCCAAGTGAAACAGGGTGAGGATCTCATCGAAGGCTCCGTTGATCGGTGAAAAGAAGTAGGAAAATGCGTAGGAAATCGCCACGCCGTTGATGATATAAGGCATGAAGACCATGGTCTTATAAAATTTTGAGGCGCGGAGCTTTGATGTCAGCAGGACGGCAAACATCAGCTCAACGGGGATAAAGAGCAGATGGCCGAAGAAATAGACCGCGTTGTTTCTCAGGGACTGCCAGAGATCCTTGTTTTTCAGCATGTCAAAATAGTTGCCGATGCCGATGTAATCGTATGTTTTCGAATAGCCGTCCCAGTTGGTGAAGCTCATTCGGATCAGATCGAAGGCCGGAACCACCACGAAGCCGATAAGCAGGGCCATGGGGATTACCAGGGAACTGATGATAAATATCTTTTTCTGTCTTTCCAGTGAATTCATAACTACCTCCCGGATTGTATTGATTTTACGGAATTTTGGGTATAAAAAGGATGGGGCGTCTGTACGGAAACCCCATCCCCTGTTACAGAGTCTTATTTAATTCCAAGTTTTGTTCTTGCTTCCGCCCATTTTGTATTTAAAGTATCGAGTTCCGTCTTTAAATCAAAGCCTTCCGTAAACATCTGAGCTCCCAGTTTCTTGTAATCGAAGGCGATCTCATTCTGAACTGCCTGGAAATCATCTCCGCCGCCGTCGTACATAACCAGTTCCATATCTGGCTGCAGCGCGTCTGCTTCTGCCAGGATCGGATCTTTTTCCTTCGGGAAATTCGTCATGGAGGAGGCGCTGGTTACATAGTTAATATATCCCGGATACCAGTCTTCACTGTAAAACCACTCCACAAATGCCTTTGCCAGTTCCGGATTCTTGCTGTGAGTCGTCACGCCCATGAAGGAGTCGCCCTGTACGATCACGCGGAACGGATCATCGGTAGTATTTCTGACCGGAAGATAGAAGGTTCCCAGTTCGGAGTAGTCGTCCGTACCGGTCTGAATGTTCTGTAAGCCCCAGTCTCCGAGAGCCAGGATCGCCGCTTTTTTCTGTGCGAACAGCGCTGTTACCTGATCGTTGCCCATGCCGAGAGGATCTTTTCCAAACACGTTCATATTGAAAAGTTCATTGACCTTCGTATAGGCCTTGTTGATATCCGTGCCTTCTGCAAACGGCGCGTCGGTTTTCGCCATGTCGTTCCAGTTCTGGCCGTTGCCCCCCTCTAATGCAGGCATAAATTCCATATAAGGATAATCCGGCCATTCGTCCTTCGCACCGAGGGCGATTGCCATGAAATCCGGGTTGTCTTTTCCATAGTAATCCTGAAGCGTCTGGGCCGTCTGCTCGAATTCACTCCATGTAGTCGGCACCGTCACTCCGGCCTCTTTAAACATATCTTTCCAGTAAAATACATATTCATAGCCTGCCGTCAGCGGAACGCCCAGGATCTTGCCGTCCATGGCGTAGCCTGCTGCCAGTTCGTTATTCTTTGATGCTTCCAGATCCGATAAATCAACCAGATAATCTTTGAATCTCGATAAGGTAAACGGCTTGTTGAACATGACGTCCGGAAGCTGGTTGGCAGAAGTACGCATCTTCATGGCGTTCCAGTACTCAGAATCATCCTTGATCTTCTCCACTTCGATTTCCGCATCCGGATACTTCTCCTGGAACTTGCCTACCATGTCGTTCTGATCAATATAGTCCATCAGGTTGTTGTCCCAGATGGCAAATACCAGGTTTCCCTTTAAATCTGCCTTAGCCGCCTCTGTCTCAGGAGCCGCCGTTGTATCCGCCTGTCCGCCTGCTGCCGTTGTCGTGTCGGCTGCCGGTGCCTTTTCTGTCTCTTTCGAGGATGCAGTGGAGCAGCCTGTCGCTGATCCCACCACCATAGCCGCGCAAAGTCCTAATGCCGCAATCTGTTTCTTCATGTTTCTTACCTCCCTTGTATAATAATGATATAGCCAATGAGGCTTATATCTTACTAACATCCTTCATTCTGTAACTGAATAAGGACCTCTTCCTTAATCAGAAGTTACTGTTCCAAATATCATTTCTGACGGCTCCCTG
>OIES01000141.1_pt1 | contig 37567 bp, 36 predicted proteins | sample 1581811 | NCBI WGS metagenome assembly OIES01 (sample SAMN03281021, study PRJEB24777) | human gut metagenome | isolation source: fecal sample PR177 from 1 month old male Malay infant, vaginal delivered... | reverse complement strand
TATTGTAAATCGACTTAATAATAATACAAATGTGGCTGTAGATACAATAATGTATTTATGCGAAATCTTATCCTGTCAACCATCTGAAATTATGGAGTACATACCTATTGATGATAAGTAGTTAATAGGTAAAAAATAATATGATATAGCATTCAGTACACTTTAGTATACGTTGCATAATTTCCATGTATATTATTGTGTACTTTTTCTATTGCATTTAAGTACACTTTAGCGTACTATTGTATTATCAAATAGATCACAACCACATAATAAACAGGAGGTAGAAACAATGGATAGACATTTAAATATTTTAAAGGCGGTTCTTCTTCTAAGAAGAGTAAACAGATGCAATAGTAAGGAAAAGCAAATTGCCGACGCTGAGAAATACTACACGGATGAACAGATCAATGAATGGATTGAAAGCCTAAAAGAAGATCTTTCAAAGTCTCCAGAACAATTAGAGAAGGAAAGTCAGGAATTTATTGAAAGTCTTTGTGATATGGAGGCTGAGCAAGCCAGACAAGAGATGGAAAGCTTTAATGAGAGTAAAGAATACGGCCCTAGCAATCCATGGGATGCGCCCGGTATGAGTATTAGCGATTTTATTTAATTCTTATAAATCACAAGGCGGTTGAAAAATACCGCCTATCACATAAGAAAGGACGAGGACATATGAAAAGGTATTTCGATAACGCGTCTACACTGGAAGAACTACGGAGCCAGTACAAGAAGCTGCTTAAACAGTATCACCCTAACAACAAAAATGGGTCTGAAGAAGCAACCAAAGCAATCAGCGTTGAATATGAGGCATTATTTAAGCGTTTAAAGGACGTTCACGACACAAGGCAGATAGACACCGCAGATGGTAAAGAATCGGCTTACAACGCGCATATGTACGACTGGGAAAACGACGTTGCATTACGTGAGGTATTGCAGAAAATCATCAATTTCAGCGGTATAGAGATCGAGATTATAGGCCAGTGGATTTGGGTATTTAATGCATATTCCTGCCACAAAGAATTAAATGCTATGGGTTTCAAGTATGCAGGCAAAAAGAAAGCATGGTATTTTCATACAGAAACCTTTAGAAAGAAAAGTCATAAAGTCATATCGCTGGACGATTCAAGAAAATATTATGGAAGTTCTAAGGTACATACTGCAGACAAAAAGGATTTGATAGAAGCGTAAAAAATAGGGGTGTAAGCCATGGAAAGCCTACACCCTACCATATAAAAGGAGACATACAACTATGTTGATTTTAAAATACGAGAGAATAGATATTTTTCACAATCGAGTTTACACAGAAGACAAACAGACGAATCCTACTAAAGAAGACCTTAAAAAGGTATTCTCATTTTTCAATAAAAATCACGATTCAGCTATTCAGATCGATGATACTGTGATATTCTGGGATTCTTTGACAGATTACGAAAACAGGATTGCAACGGCTAGACATTTTGACAATCTCAGTTATACAGAAGTCAAAAAAAGCTACGATAAGGCAAAAAAAGAAGCGTACTCATTGATAGGATAAATAACAGGCTAGAAGCATTCAATATATAACTTCTAGCCTTGCTTTTAACCGCGTATACGGTTCAAATACAGCTTTTATAACGTCATGTGGTAAGATGTAAGGGTATGATAGTTCGAGCCGAAATAAGGCCTGTTTCGTGCGATTTAAGTGCTATTTAGGGATGGCAGCAGGTGACAGGTACCGGGGGTATGTTTACATTTAAAAGGGCGTGCTTTATTCTGGTAAAGGGGGTATCTGTTCCATTTAGACGTCACATAGATATTTTCAGCTGCTTCGAACTCGCATCGGTTCTCTCTTATTTAACTTTCTTAAACTCACTTTTTCCAGAAACAAGTTTGCCGCTTGTAGGATTAAATACATATTTCACATCTTTCCGGTTATTTCCTTTTAGTATAAAGCCTCCTTCAACTATACTTATATACCCAGTGTCTTCTATCACAAGTGGCTCATCATTACTTATTTTTGATGTGAAGGTATAAGAGGCAGTACCATCAGCATTTATTATTAACTCTTCAATGTTGTATGCAAAAGCATTTCCTCTTGAGTTTCTCCAAAGACCTATGTAATCATGCGGTATTATCCCCTCTGATGCATCTCTATCAGTCTTAGCCCCACTCTCATCAACATAATATCCATCAGGTGTTACACGACCGACATATAAATAACTATCAGCACCAAAATAATACTCTTTACCATCAATACTTTTCCACGTTGACCTAGGGTATGTTCCATCTTCGTTTTCATACCACCAACCGGATTCATTTTTTCTCCATCCCGTCTTCGAATCATTGCTATTTTCTATATTGGATACAGAATTATCGTTATTTTTATTTGCATAATAATTATCCCAATATTGTTGTGATTCTTCAAAAGTGACTTCTATAATTTCACCATTTTGATCTAAACAGTTGCCATTAGAATCAACGGTATACCCATCTGGAGTCACTGTATTTTGTAATGCTGCTCCATCAGCTCCCACATAATACCAAGTTCCGTGCGGGATCCACATATTTGTTACTAAATAATAATCTCTCCCCAAAAAGTAGCTTTTTCCATTCTCTCCATGCCAGTTATCATAAAGAAAATTTCCATTATCCATTTTATATTTCCAACCATTTTGATCAGATACCCATTCACTTGCAAATGATGTTGTTTGAATACACAAAGCAAAAATACTTCCTAATGCTAAAGATTTTATTAGTTTTTTCATCGTCACCCCTCCTATATACTATTATGTGTATTATAGCACCCCTAAATATTTCTCACAAGTATAATTCTTGATATCTGCATTCTTACTTAGTGTTATAATTACAGCAGGATATCTCCACAACATTTCTATTCTAAATAAATCACGAACCAAAATAGTTTCGACGATAAAGTGTTCACCTAAAGCATTCTCTCCGTCAGAATTGAAGTACTATTATAATGATCTTCTTTTATGCTAGACAAGCGTAACAAGCAAGCATCTCCAGACATTCCGGAAACTCTCTCAGAAATTCCACTCTTTCAAACTCAGTAGCATCCTCCAATAACCGCTCCACAAATGCATCATCATTTACAAAAATCAATTCCATTGCCTTTTCTACATCAATATTCCCGATCTCCTTCATTAGATTGCCCTCCCCCACCCTTTTATTAATATTCATAAATTCATTTTAGAGTTTATGACTCTAAAAGTCAATAGTGGATATAACTCTAAGATACAATTGCATTATTTAATGGAGGGATTATCTACTATGCATTATACAGAACGAATTAGAGATTTAAGAGAAGACCATGATTTGACACAGACAGATATCGCGATTCTCCTGCATATAGGCCAGAGAACCTATGCTGATTATGAGCTTGGCAAAACAAGAATTCCTTTGGATTCCATTATTATTCTTGCAAAGTACTACAATGTCAGCATGGATTATATATGTGGTTGCAGCAATGTACCGAATAAATTTCCTACAGAATAAATATAGTAGCCGCTATGAGCATGGGGCATACCTTACGTTTTACTATTATAGTATGCCCCCATAGCAATACAATACTGGCTTTTAAGATTCTTTTTTTGAATGTCCTTTCCACTTGTTGGGGACAGCCAGATCGCCTTTTTGATTTCTAGGATAACCGCGAACAGCGTCTATCTCAGCTTCTAAAAGTTCCTGCAAGATATTTTTTTAATTGGCTTTGAACAATGATTAGACATCCGCCGCACTGCTAATGTCGTTCTAAGAAATAATCTGTCGTATTTGTTCCTTTGCCATAGCCGTAAAAATACTCCTTTTCGATAAGAATTGTCATATTTTAATTTTTACCAAAAAGGAGCCTTTTTTACAAAGGCATAAACCAGAGTACAAAGAATGCCAGTTTAAGATGCAAAAATAGAAAAAGATGGTATAGACAAAAAACTGGAAAAACCATTAGAGCGAAGGAATCGACATCAGGCAACATCTGAAATCGACAGATTCCTGGTATATGTCCTATTCATATAAAAAGTTTCAGCTTTTCTAAACACAGAAATTTTTACACCCTCGCACAGAGCCAAGACATCTATAAAAAATTGTAAACTGCTATTTTATTTGATATCTAACTTATTTCTTACACTCCATAATAATCTCGCAGATTCGATCTACATCCTTCAAAGCCAAATCTGCATATAATGGCAACGTCAACACTCTCTTACTGATATGTAATGCCACTGGCGTCTGATTGACATCATACTTTCCATGGAAACAATCAAACGTATTTGTAAGCGGATAGAAATACTTTCTGGCACAAATCCCGTGTTCCGCCAATGCTTCAAACACTTCATTTCTTGTAGCACCAAAAATTTTCTCGTCAAACGCAACAGGAAAGTATGCATAATTGGGTTTCACACCTTCCTGCACTGGATTCATCTGAATCCCCTCTACATCGGATAAACGCTCCTCGTAACGCTCTACCACTACTTTTCTTTTTGCAATTTCTTCATTTATATGGCGCAGATTACAAAGCCCTATTGCAGCGCAGAATTCATTCATTTTTGCATTTGCTCCAACTGCATCCACCTTTTCCGGTCCCCTGATACCGAAATTCTTTAAGCGATACAGTTCCAGGCCAAGATCTTTGTCCTTTAAACAAATTGCGCCGCCTTCTATCGTATTATAAACTTTCGTTGCATGGAAACTAAACATGGACACGTCGCCAAATGAACCGATTCCCTGTCCTTTATATTCCACACCAAACGTATGGGCTGCATCATAGATTACCTTTAATCCATACTTATCTGCAATTCTTTGTATTTCTTCTACATTACATACATTTCCATATACATGAACCGGCATGATTGCACAGGTTTTATCTGTAATCAATTCTTCTATCTTTGTTACATCTATTGTAAAGTCAATAGGATTTATATCACAAAAGACAGGTTCTAAGCCATTTCTCACGATAGCATGGGTAGTAGAAGCAAAAGTAAAAGGCGTCGTAATTACTTCACCGTCAAGGTTCATTGCCTGAAGAGCCAATTCCAACGCCATATGTCCGTTCGTAAACATGTCAATATCTTCTACTTTTAAATATGCTTTTAAACTACTTTGGAGTTCTTTATGTTTTGGCCCCATATTGGTAAGCCAATGTGAATCCCAAATACTTTTGATTTCTTCAATAAATTCTTCCAGTTCAGGCATGGAAGAACGTGTGACTAATATCTTGTCCATATTCCCACCTTTTCACGCACAAAAATTATTTCTTTAAATTTGAAACAATCATTTTTCTCTTCAAAGAGTTCATAACCGGGATATTTTCTACATAAATCACATGAATCGCTGCATCTTCACCCAAAGTCTTTTTGAAGTTAGACACTTCTTTATAAAGATTAGGTTTCTTGTCATTATTCGCAGTAATTTTCAATGTGTATTCTTTCGTATCTTCCTGAATAAACTGCCACTGTTCAATACCTTTTGAAAGCCTCATTGTTCTGCATAAAAGAAATGGAGAGACAACTTCACCCTTTGTGTCATAAATTAAATCCATTCTTCTGCCAAACAGATCACAAAGTTCTGGAAGTTCACTTTTTCCACTCCGTCTCATTCGTGCAACATCGCCTGTATCATAGCGAATCATTGGAAAAGCTTTATTATATAAATCCGTAATTACAATTCTTCCTAACTCTCCATCTTCTGCCGGTTCGTCTGAATCCATTTTGAGAATTTCAAAATAATAACTTGCCCAATTCAATTTAAAGACATTGCTTTCCCCGGCCTCCTGACCTAAAATCCCCTGTTCTGTATTGCTATACCTTGCATAAATGTCGGTATTTTTTCCGAAGAAATTGTGCAATTTGTTTTTTATTTCATCTGTTAATGTCTCAGATGTGGATATAATCGTTGATATACAGGAATCGTTGACAAAATGCTGGCTCCAAAAATCAACTGCTGTTTCCAATGTAGAAGGATAAGCAATCAGAGCTTTACACTTTTTCTCAACCATTACATGATAATAGTCTGCCAAATTTTTCTTATTCAGATTACAGATATCCAACTGCCAAATGTGATCTCTTTCTTGCTGCTCAGGTGTAGCTGTAGGCTTCGCTCTTAAATAACACATCGGATCTTTATCCAAATACCCTGCCATAACACCAAAATATTTTAAGTCAGCAATATGTCTTTCTCTTTTCGCTAAATCCTGCATAACCGTAAACGGTATCCCTGTTGAACCGGATGTATGCATTTTATGTGTATTATTTTCATCATAACCGTCCGCAATAATTTCATCATAATGTGCATTTAAAAGTGTTTTATTCATTACTGGAAAATCATGAATTGTCATCCCATCTTTCTTTATTGAAGAATAAAACTTCGTATGATCAACTGCATACTCTAGAACGTCTTTAAGTCCTTTTACAGTTCCAGTATTTACACTTTCTGCAAATATCTTATCTTCCATTTTGTTCTGAATATCTTGCATTGCTGCCTTTAATTCGGCACTGTATTCTACTCCCTCTCTGAATAAGTATTTCATTGTAATACAGCCTCCCTTTTCCATGTAAACTCTTTCTTTTGATTCCATCAGGTAATACAGCATTTCTATTCTCGGTGTGGAAATCCCATGGGATTTTGCAATTTCCAGTGCTGTACCAGCCAGATAATCGTTTTCTGTTTTTCTTTCATGTATTACGTCCATGAGCATGGACGTTTTTTTATCGCCATTGTAAGACACAAAATATTCAATAATATCCTGTATATCATCTCTGGTCATAGCTACATTTTCTTCTTTTGCAATCCGTAAAAATTCTTCCATAACATCTATACAGATTTTCTGCAAATCCTGAAAAAATTTAAACATACTGTAATCAGCACCTGTCAGCGCCGTAATGCTATTGCCCGCAATATTCAGCATCCACTTTTTCCAAACCATATGACGAATATCTTTTTCCAACACAACCTTCACATTTGCATCTTTTAATACACGATATGTCCATTCTGCCTTTCCAACCGTAGCCTGTGAACTGCTTCCAATGTGTAATATGCCTGAATTTTGATAATAAAAATTGCCATTCTCTTTCATCGTATTTGGCCCCTGTATATATCCTTCCAATACAACATTGTCTTGAAATTTCTCTTTAAAAAATTGAAAAGAATATATTCCATTTTGTAGTGGAAGAATCACCGTATCTTTACTAACAACTTCTTTTATATCCAGAAATGCACTTGCCAGATCATAGTTCTTCACACATACAATCAGCAGATCTATTTTTTGCTTTTCATACTGACTTAAGGAAAGAAGCTTAGGAGCAAACACTTTTTCATTAATCAGCATTCTTTTTGACTCAAAACATTTTCTTCTATTCCCATTTAAAATCAGATAAAATTGATCCGTATATGCCTGATAAAGCTTATCAGCAACCGGTACGCCTATCGCACCTAATCCAATTAGTGCTATATTCATTTCTTTCATTTTCTACACCCATACGATCTTTCAATAATATCTGTATCAAATCGTCCAATCAGCATACTTTCGCCCTGTTCATCTAAGACTTTCAGATATTTATAGATATTATTAATTGTGTCAATCAGTTTTTCTTTAGAATCAGATACAATAAAGAATCGGCAGACAATCTGTTTCAAGGTTCCTTCTCCTGAAACGATATCTCCTTCTTCATAACTTGGATTGATCGATACAACATCCTCCAAAGCTGCTATTTTCATCAAACCATCTATCTTAGATATCCGGCCTGTCTTTATCAAAGGCGATAACTTACATGATATCTGTTTTGGTTTTGGATTGCTCAATTTCTGTAAATCTTGATCCGATACTCTACCGGTCAGCGCATAATTAATATACAGTTCTTTTGCATCAATTCCCGAAACCTTAGAAACTATAATGTGTTCCTGTGCCCCATTCAGACGATATCCCGGTTCATAAACTCGCACAATTCCTTCTTTATCTACAAAAGCCTGAAAAAAAATAGAGCCATTATTAAGCCCTAAGCCTCGTATCATATTTTTTACTGCCTGATCTGATTTCTCCATATAGCTATCAATATGCTTCGATGGAAAAATATAAGATGTTGGAAGCTGCACCAGTCCCTTTCTCTCTTTATAAGTATATCTGTCACACATTCCAACAAAAATTGGATTTCCATCCTGCATCACATAATAAGAGATTACTTCGTCACCTGTCATGTATTCTTCGATAATAAAATTACGAGATTTTGAAAAAGAAAGTGCATAAGGGATTGCCTCTTCTAATTCCTTCCTACTTTCGCAAACACGAATTCCCTTGGAACTGCAACTGTCCACTGGCTTTACGATTATCGGAAATTTATCATCCGTAACTTCCTCCAACGTGTACTCCCTAATGATAGGAACACCATATTTTTTACACTCCGCTTTAAAATAATCTTTACGAACCATAACCTTAAATTTTTCTTCGGAAGAATAGCAGTACATCCCAACTGCTTCACATAGTTTGCAATAAGCCGGAAGCAATGCTTCTGCAACCCCTACCACAATTCCAGCCACCTGCTCTCTTATAACGAAATCTTTTAATTTTTCCACATCGGCAGCATCAATATTTAAAGCCATATCTGCAAATTTCTTCGCATATGCATTAGGTGCATAATCTGTAACAATCGTATAAATTCCTATTTCTTTCGCCTTTTGAATCAAGCTGACTGTTTCCGGGTTTGCACCTAATATTAATATTTTTTTCATTTAAGCTTCCCTTCCTTCTTTAATAAAACGCTTTAACATCGAAACCAAATACTCATAGCTTTCAATGTGTGCGACCTTTGACATACCAATATAAACAATTACTCCTATAATAATCTGAATTGCTAAAGTCACACCTGTCGACATTCTAATGTATTGAATTAAATAAACGGTAATCCCCATAACTAATGCAATTCCAATTTGTGGTAAGATATCTCTCATCTGTTCACTCCAGCCATACTTCAAAAGCGATTTATTTGGAAATGCATTGATTATCGTGCTGATTGTCGTTGTAAAAAACATACTATATGCCATAGCTTCGACACTAATCCACATCGTAGAAAAAATAGCCAACAATACCACGCATTTTTTCCATATTTCCATTTTTAAGTACAAATCACTTCTTCCCATTGCCTTAATTGCATTCAGATTTGCAGTATGAATCGGATAGAAAGCATAAGAAAAACAAAATACCCGTAAAAAAGGAACGCATGGTAGCCATTTTTCTGTCAAAATTAATGAGACAATCGGCTCTGCACACACTGCCAGCCCAAACATAAATGGCATCATAATAAATGTACTCATTTTGATGGCTCGTCTTGTCATCATCTTAACTCTTTCAACATGATCCTGTTCCTTAGAAAGTGACGGTAAAAGTACACTATCAATGGAAGTATTGATATTGGACACAATAACTTGCGGGAATTTTTTTCCTTGATTATACATGGCAAGATCTGTGGAGGAATAAATCTTTCCAATGATTAATTGTCTTAATTCATTGCAAACTGTTTCCAACAATGTTGATACAAGCAGTTTCCAGCCATAAGAGAACAGATATTTCAATCTTTCCATTGAAAATATTTTTTTCGGACGCCATTTTATCGTAATCCAGAGTATCATTGTATCCACAAATGTATTAAACAGCATTTGCATCACCAATGCCCATGCACCTGCCCCATAGTATGCCATTGCAATTCCTACGATAGCCGCTCCAATTGTACCTCCCAATGTAGAAAAGAAAAATCTTTTAAACATCATATTTCTTGCCACATACGCCTGTTGAACATTCTTCACCCCAGAAATAATAATTACAATTCCTAAAACCCTGATTACCGAAACCAAATCCGGCATTTTATAAAATGCTGCAATGTAAGGTGCTAACATAAAAAGTATCAAATATAATGCCGTACACATGATTAAATTAAAATAAAATACGGATGAAAAATCCAAATCATCCGCATCCTTCTTCTGAATCAGCGCATTACCCATTCCACTATCTACAAACACCTGCATTATGGTTATAAATACGGTTATCAGCGCTACTGTACCATATACTTTAGGTTCTAATAAACGTGCTAAAACAATAGAAACAATAAACGTAACACCTTGCGCTCCACATCGTTCTAAAAAACGCCAAATAAAATTGACAAGTACTTTTTTATTCATATTACCCTTTCTAAATTCTAAATCTTACCAACTTTTACTCTGCGGTTTGTATTAAAATACTGAACCCACATGAGATAAAATAATAACCAAAAGCAATGTGAATCCAATTTTATATAAATTATCAAATTGAGAAGTAAAATAAACGTCAACAAATCGTTAAATAACTTGATTTCATATTCGTTATTATCTTTCCCTTTAATATTTTTTTTAATTATCAACCTGCTTACTATACTGAAAACAAACAGTAAAAAAATCACAACTCCTGGTAGCCCAAAGAAAAGCAATGCCCTCATATAAAACGGATCTGTATTCATATACGGATTACCGGTTACTGTAGTAAACAAACCATCTCCAATTATCCATGTTTTAAAATGTTCTGGAACAAAATACATCTCATGAAAAAGAACTGTCAATGTATTTGTAGTTTTTCCAGTAGCTGCAATCCGATCCATCATAAGAAACTCAGTTAGCCATATAATTGTTGAACGATATTTATTAAGTAATTCTGGTAAAAATGTCATGACTTCCCAACAAACAGCCATTACTATCGCAGTAACTTTTATCACGAAAAAAATTGTCCTTTTAGCTCCCTTACTTGTATAAACAAGAAAAACCAGAGATAAAACAATACCAACCGCTGCACTTCGGGCCATTAAAAGTCCTGCAAATGCCTGAATAAGATAAGCTATAATATATTTATTTCTTTCTTTTTTGCTACAAGTTAAATACAAATAGACCGTGATTAATAAAGAATATGATATAACAAATGAACCTAAGTCGAATCCTGAACCTAAGCCATAAGCACGGATCCCCCCCTCCAGAGAATTTTTTACCTTATCTGGCAGATCCTGAACCGAGTATATAATTGTTTGGATTTTCCCAAAGAAGAATGAAGTAATAGTAATTACAGATTGAATTTCCACAACTCTCAAAATATTCTGTATTGCATTTCGATAACCTTTCGTATATTCTCTCCCACAGAAACTTACTAAAAAAGTTCCAAAGAATGGGACTATTATTCCTACTCCAATCTCATATATTAAAAATGTTATTTGATATGTACTATTTAAAATAATGGTAATGAAATTCCAAATGATTAAAAGTCCAAATAATACTATTGCGCTTAACATGTTTTTATATATTACTATCTTATTATTCAAAACATACAGCAAGAATGCAACGATTCCCATGATAGCAATAACATTCGCGGTTGAAATCGGCAATCCATGAAATTTTGTATTGTATATTGAAAAAAACAACAATATGTAGAACAAATTATACTGTATTTTTCTCTTCGATATTTTCAGCATATATATTCTCCCTTATATTACAAAACCCAATGCCAACATTTTCGCTGTTATGATTTTTTTCTTTTATAAACTTCTAAAAGAATATTTCTAACTATTGTATATCGACATAACATAAAATAAATCCTCTGTATAATAGAAGTGCAATACTTCTTTGCTATATCAATTTCTATCGTATCTCCCATCATCCCTATGAATTTATAAACTTTTGTATAGTAATCTCGATTCACATATTCTTTTATGGCCTGAGGTAACTTGTATTTTTCAATTAGTTTTTCCTGAGTTTTTTTTAAACCTTTTAATCTGTCATAATATTTTTGTGGGTTATTAGTATGAGAGGCACTATTCTTTAAAGAACGATAAACAGCCGTTGTCTCCTCAACCAAACATTTAATTTTCGTAGTTGCTAAAAAATGTGCAAACATAATAAAAGAACCATCAGGTGAAGGAAATTTGTAAAAATCATTCATTATGTCTTTTCTATATACCCACGTCATTGGGGCTGTATATCCCCTATTCTGAATCCAACTTTCAAGCGTAAATTCATAGCAAAAATCATTAGGCCTATTCTTAAACAGGCTCTTTTCCAATCGCTGCTCATTCTCATACCAAATATCAAAATCAGTAAAACACATGCCATAATCCGGGTTCGATTCAAGGAAATCTATCTGCTTTTGTAATTTATACTCATCAATCCAATAATCATCGCCTTCACAAAACGCTATATATTTTCCCCGCATTTCCGCCTGCATTATGTTATATAGCGAATTATTCCCTTTAGAATATTGGTTTTCTGTTTCATAAATTGCGCGGATGCGTTTCGGATATTTTTGTTCATATTCTTTAATAATCCGAGCTGAATTATCCGTTGAGGCATCATCATGGATAACTATTTCAAAAGGAAACGTTGCTTTTTGCATCACAAATCCTTCTATAGTTCTTGCTATAAATTTTTCTTGATTATAGACAGTACATCTAACTGTAACTAACGGTTCAACTTGATTTTTCATAAAACATTTTCCTTTTATCTTATTTCTCCAAACTCCAATATATCAGCAATTCTTTTACACGCATACCCGTCTCCATAAGGATTACTAGCATGGGACATGGCGTCATAAGAAGATTTATTATCCAAAAGATTCTTAAATTCTCTATAAATAATTTCTTCCTCTGTACCTACCAATTTCAAAGTTCCAGCGGCAATACCTTCTGGGCGTTCGGTTGTATCCCTCATAACAAGTACTGGTTTTCCAAGACTTGGTGCTTCCTCCTGAATACCACCACTATCAGTAAGGATTAAGTAACTACGCGATAAGAAATTGTGAAAATCCAATACATCCAATGGATCAATAATATGAATTCTATCACACCCCGCTAATTCTTCGTCGGCAATTTTCCTGACAATTGGGTTCATATGAATCGGATAAACAGTCTTTACTTCTTTGTATTCTTCCATTATTCGCCGGATTGCTCTAAACATATGACGCATTGGTTCTCCCAAATTCTCTCTTCTGTGTGCAGTAATCATAATAAGCCGACTTCCTTCAGACCATTCTAACTCCGGATGTGTATAGACGTTTAGCACTGTTGTTTTCAACGCATCTATAGCAGTATTTCCCGTAATAAAAATTTCATCTTCTTTCTTCCCTTCACGAAGTAAGTTTTCTTTTGACATTTTAGTTGGAGCAAAATTGTATTTAGAAATAATTCCAACCGCTTGGCGATTGAATTCTTCCGGATATGGGGAATAAATATTATATGTGCGAAGTCCCGCTTCCACATGCCCTACGGGAATCTGTAAATAAAAACAGGCCAATGCAGTTACAAATGTTGTCGAGGTATCTCCATGAACAAGAACTATATCTGGTTTTACTTCTTCCAGCACTTCTTTAATTCCATTCAAAATATTTGTTGTTATATCAAACAATGTTTGCTGTGCTTTCATTATTGATAGATCATAATCTGGAATAATATTGAAAGCTTCCAAAACCTGATCTAACAGTTGCCTATGTTGTCCTGTAACACAGACTATCGTTGTCATTTCCTTTCGAGATCTTAGTTCATTTACTAATGGACACATTTTAATTGCCTCTGGTCTTGTACCAAAAACTAACATTATTTTTTTCATGTTCTACCTCACTCTATTTAATAAATCAAAGAAATAATTATTCTTGAGTATTGCATCCAAAACATATGTTTTTCCTGTCCCATATCCATAAAACATATATGCTTTAATTAGTGCTACACCAAAAGCAGCAAATGTCATAATTTGCTGTATATTTTTCTTATTAGGAATAGATTCCAATATAATAAGAATAAGAAGTAATACCATTCGGTATATACGACCATATACTAAATTTATTAAAAGCAATGGAATAAACATAATTGCATATTATGATAGTTGATATGCTCCGATTCGATCATATAAACTATATCTTTTAGATTTTAATCACTAGTAACTCACACCCAATATAAAATGCCATATAAACTAAAAATGCTTTATAAGTTTCTCCTATCCAACATATCTGCGCACAACAGAATAGTATTTTGAAACAAATTGAGTAATAACATTTTCTCCAATAATCACGAGTAGAAGCATTAGTATAAAACCTTTCACATATGCCTTATATTCTATCTTTTTATCAGAAAAAAATAATGCTGGCATAAAAATTATGGTCATTGCACTTATCGTTGATGCCAATACAACGAGAATAATGTATCTTATCTTCTGCTCATGAATATATTGAAAAGCAAAAATAACTATCGACATTCCCAAAAAATTCCGTATATGTACAATATCCATTAAAAGACATGTAACACAATAGAAGAGCATTACTCTCCCGCGATATAACGAATATTTTGAAATAGATTCAGCTATTAAAAGCAATCCTATGGTGGCAACTACACCCCAAAATACTTCAAAAGAAATCCGCGCTGCAATAGCTCCGCACATTAATAAAACATAACCTATTTCCAAATTTTCCAATAACTTTATATAATCTTATAGGTGTAATAATCTGCATTTCCTCTGTTAAATGCAAACAATATCCACGCAACCACAAACAATACATAATACAAAATATCATCCGGTTTTTTCTTGATTTTGGTAACTATTTTCACATTCATCAAAACGCATTACTCCTTGTTCACGAACACTAATTTTAAAAATAATTCAAGTTCTTCTTTAAATGTTTGGTAGGAATGTCCATTTGTATATGTTATCCCTTCCTCTATTTTAAAATTATTATTTCCGAAACACTTAATATAATTTTTCGCATAGTCTTCAAATTCTTTAGGTTCACATTTACTATATCCCACAAAATGAACTGCCGATTTATCTGTGTTAAACCTTAAATTATCTTCCTGTGGAATCCATCCTTGTCCTTCTTTAATATGCAACTGTTGTGACGGGCTTAGCCCCCCAACATGCATACATTTATCCGAGTACCTCACACCAGCAAGCAATGCAGCTGCACCACCCATAGATGCTCCAGCTATTATTGTATTTTCACATCCATTTAATATGTAATTTCCATACATCTTATTTATGTTTTCCATAAGTTTGCTAAAATCTTCCATAATAAACTTCAAGTATGTATCTGAATCATATTTTACTTTTCCGTATAAAGGAAGCGTTGGCATAACAGCAATGACCGGTTTTATTTTTTTCTCATTTACCCAATTATTCAACTTACTTGCTATTCCATTTTTCTGCCATTCCATTGATGTACCCATACCATGTATCAAATATAAGACAGGAAATATTTTATCGTTTACCTCAATAGGCAAGAGAATATTCCCTGTTAATCTTCCATTATCAAATGAAAACTTATATTCTTCTTTAGAGTACCAATTATAATCTTCCTCATATATATCCATATATAATAACCTTTCACAATTTTCTGATTTTACTTACTTATTTCAAATTTATATCCAATGCCATCTTTAATGCCATGTCTTATCATTGATAATTTCTTTTTTTTATTCTTTTCTATAAGCAAAAATTTTATAAATTCTTTTATTTGAAACACTTCCATTTTCAAACAATAAATCGGACAAAAGCAAAAAAACTTTCTAAAAACAATTATATTATTTCTGTAAATATAATAAAATCTCTTAGCGGAATGTGTTAAATAGTTTAATGTATGTCCTAAGATTTTGCTTGATTCGTACTCACCTACTTTATGGCTCATAAATGCATTATTAACCATTGCCAATTGATATCCCTGTCTTCTTAACGTCAATGAGAAATCAATATCAATAAGATCTATAAACAAATCATCAAAATAGCCTCCACATTCATTTGCACATTTTACTTGTGTTAAGTTTCCGGAAGTAATCAGATAATTAACAATTCTATAGTTATTACCACTTTCATTCATTTGCTTTCTATTTGGTCCAACCGATACAATATTAACATTTTCATTCATAACCTTTAACATTTCTTTCACACAGTTATCAAATAATATAGTATCCTGGTCCATAGAAAGCATTAACGAACATCCAAACTCTAAACATAGTTTCAAGCCTTTATTCAATTGCGTGGCTATTCCAAGATTTTCCTTATCATAAAGAACATTTACCCCGCTTTGTTCTATTTCTCTTAATATCTTAACAGATTGTTCACTTGTAGATTTGTTATCAATAATCACAACATATGTTACCTGTTTCAGGAGTGAGGCGACATTTTTTAAGAGTTTTTTATCAGCATTAAATGATATAACTACTGCACATATATCTTCTTTTGTATACAATTCAAATCCCACCTTCCTGTTGTTACTTTTCTCTATTTAAAAAATGTCGTATAAATATATTTATACGACTGCATTAATAATTTGCATTTTTTATTATATTGTATATGTTTCGTTGAAACATGCTCATTATGTATAATACGCAATTTATCTGTATAATACATTTTTTTATTAAGTCGCCTCACTAATTCAGCCACATATAACTCTTCCGAATAGAGCAATGCTCTATATGGCTCCTTTATCATCTCATCCATAATTTCCGTTTTGAGAATCCAATAAGAACCATGCACCATATAAACGATACTAGAATCCCTTTTACTCTTTGGTGCATTATTCTTTCTAAAATCTGACAGTTTCAAATATAGCCTGCCAGAAATACTGTTTGAAAAGGTCACCATATATAATAGCAATCTTACTTTACTCATTCTTTTATATAATGCTGGATTCTGATATTCCTTAGTTTCCGGAACATAAGTATCAGGTCCAATACAGGCAACCTCCTCCTGCAAGTTAAGATTAAATAAATCTAAAAAGAAATATTCATTCACATAATCTATATCTGAATTAGAAACAATAACCCAATCCAACTCCATTTGATATTTTTTTATAAAGTATTCATATCCATAAATAGAACCTCGCATATAACCAATATTTTCATATGCTTTAACGGTCACTACATGGATATCAGATTTTATATGCTGATGGAAAAGACTCTCTGGTGTTTCATCGTTTATAACTATGCAAACCCAAACTTGTGAAATACATTCTTGTTTATCCAATTCATTTATATAGCGAAGAATTTCACTGTGATTATTATAGCAAACAAGAATATTCAATATATTTCTCATTATTTTCCTTTCTTCCATAATTAATTTCTTACTTTAAAAATTTATTATATTAGTATCTTCACTTTGAGAGATCCCACATAATTTTCTAAAAGAGGAACCATGGAATAATCCATTTATGCACAATCACTGTTATCCACAAGCATTCAATTTTTATTGCAGATACAATCAATATAATATATATGGCGAATTTTTTCCAAAGGTTCCACTTCATTAATTGCTTTCTCCGCATACTCTCTTAGAATTAAGGCTATAATTCCAAAGAACATATAAAAATTTAAAATTGTACGTGACTATTTACAAATAAATTCTTTATAATTCACATAACAATATATCATTCATGCTAATCCTCTCAAAACATCAAAGTTTTTTGCCATTACAGATGATATACCCCCTCTAAATCACAAATATTAAAACAATCCAAAACAATCTTATTGGATAATTTCTGCATATTCTTCTTAATTTCATCATGTTTTACCATAATCACTACTAAATCAACCTCATTTAAAAATGTATTCAGGTCATGATATTGATTCTCTACAACATCATTTTCAATAAAAGGATCATATACCTTTAACCCTGTTGCAAGATGTTTCTCCTGACTTTCCAGTAACTGTAATGTAGGGGACTCTCTCATATCGTCTACATTTTCTTTATAAGTAAGACCATACAAACCAACTCTACTAATATCTGTCATGCTATTTCTTTTCATAATTTCATAAATACGATTCAAAACAAAATCAGGCATTCCTTCATTCGTTCTCATGGATTCATCAATTACCCTTGCAAGACTCGGATAATCTCCCACTAGAAACCATGGATCCACAGAAATGCAATGACCTCCAACACCAGGTCCCGGCTGAAGAATATTCACTCTTGGGTGCATATTACAAATCTTAATAATTTCATAAACATCCATATTGTCATAACGGCAAATCTTTGCCAACTCATTTGCAAATGCAATATTAACTGCACGGAATGTATTCTCTACAACTTTAGTCATTTCTGCAGTACGAATATCAGTAACAACAATTTCTCCCTTGCAAAAAGATGAGTAGATGTCTTTAATTTTTATACCAATTTCTCTATTATCTGCACCGATTGTACGATTATTATTTAAAAGTTCATATACCATATTGCCTGGAATAATACGTTCTGGAGCATGAACCAATTGGATATTTTTATTGTTTTCGTCAACTATCGGACGGACAAATTTTTCAATCGTTCCAGGTGATACTGTAGATTCAATAACAACAGTGGCAGCTTTTGGACAAATCTCCATAACACTTTTTACAGCAGCTACAACATAACAAGCATCCACCTTCTTTGAAAATTTATCATATGGTGTGGGAACTGAAACAATATATGTATCTGTTACCTGATACTCTGTGCTAAATTTAATACCTGCTTTAAGTGCATTATTAAATAACTCATCTAAACCATTTTCCTTAAAAGTCGTTTTGCCGGCATTTAATGTTGCTACAAGTTCCATATTATAATCAGTTCCTATAACCTCAATTCCATGAGAAGCTAACATTAAAGCTGTTGGTAATCCAATATATCCAAGTCCAATTACATTAATCATTTGATTTTTCTCCTTTAATTATCTTAATTTTAGTTTGTATTTCTTTCTTATCTATAGATCCATGAATTGAGATGCAATTAATTTCTTCTGCATTCAAATATAAAAGGCTCCGTTTACTTTTTTCTATTTTGATTTTTCCATCAGTTTCCAATCTGCAAAGCGCCACTCCATCTACAAACAGGATAACTGTCGTTTCTCTTACTTTAACTTTACACGGGGTATGAAATAAGACTCGCCAATCGCCATTAGTTGACACAACATCTCTGATGACAAATGTATTTTCTTCACACTGAATTCTACGCATATGCTCATATCCATTTTTTGATATCATTTTTCCTTCAAAAATATTTTTACCACACCTTTCAATTTTACTATGTGTCCAATCATATATCATAAACGGACCATATGTGTTCATTTGTCTTACACCTGTAATCTGTACTGTATTATGGCTTTCATTCTGTATAAGTGTTCTTCCAAGTTCACTTGCATATGAATAGGTCCCTGCATCACATAAGACATTTTGATTATCAATCCATAAATCAAAATGAAGCTGATCAAGATGTGCCGGACGTGAATGATACTCATTCAACACAATCATTGCCCATGATTTTTTATTTCTAAGTGTATACAAACCAGCATTAGAAAATTGCGATGATTGTCGTAAAATGTCCTGCATTTTATAATTTTCTAATTTCTTGTCAGCAAACCAAATTAATTCTTCTTGATACTTACCACTTCCGTACAGTTGTTTTCCGGTTATAAGTGCATATACAGAATTTATAACCGGTCTAAAATCCCTGTAATTACAAGAGGTCACCGGAAATATTAGTGCACCGTCATTTGAACCATAATTAGGCATATTACCCGAAATGTCCTGACATTGGTACATTAGAAGAGCTGACAGTTTGATTTTCTTTTTACTCTCCTCAGAGAGACTAAATCCAATTTTATTTTCAATAGCCAAAATACATTCTAAATCCTGTAAAACAAGTCTTTGATAATTAAAGGAAAATTGCCTATATCCTCCATCATCAAAAAATTGTTCCTCAATCACATCATTCAGCTTTATAAAAGCATTCTTTAATCTTTTCTTATCATTACAACACCAAGCTCCAATTATCATTCCCATTAATTCGGAAACTGTATGATTATTCTTTATACATTTATTAGCATAAAAAAAGTTACCGAGTATTTTTTTATAGCAACGGTAAATTAACTCTTTTATATTTTTATCATCCTCATCAGTAGTTATTCCATCATTTCGAAAAACATTGTTTGCTAAAATCGCATTTGTCATTCGTAATGCACATTCCTGACCACACTTATAATTTGCACCATAGCTATATGGATTACTTTCTAGCCACCAAGCAAGCTGCTCAGAAAACGCCTGATAATATTTGATGTCATTCGTCAACAAATAAGCTCTTGCAAATGTAATAAAATGCGAAAATCTAGAAGCTTCCCAAACTACTTTTATATCACCACGTTTCTTATTAAAATCTGATATTCTATACCACTTTTGATTAACATCACAATGTTTCTGTGTAAGCGGATTAAGCTGCCAATTAATTGGATTCCCATAATTCAAAACTATACTGGAAAATCCTTTTATTTTTCCTTCACAAGCATTGTCTGCATTATGAATAAGTGCTTCTTTATCCTTTGTCTCCAATTGTGACAAGAAATTTTTCAATTCTTGAATATCTATATGGAAGATATCTATTCGTTTAGGATACTTTGGATTTTTCTCAAACAAAATTTCCATAAAGGGTAAAGCTTTAAACAGTTTAAGTCTTGAACTATAAAGTACTCTATTAATTGCCCACATAATTCCGTATTCCCTAACTATCGACCGTATCATTCTTATTTTGGACATGAAACCACGCTTTCAATTACTTTAATCAGCTTTTTACTCAATACACCAAAATCGAAATCTTTAGCGCCATTCTTTGCATTTTCCCCATATATTAATCGTTCTTCCGTATTCATATCATGGAAATGTCGAATTTCTTTTGCCAATGCCTCCGGTGTATCATTTTCAAGCTCCACTCCACACTGATACCTATTAATAATTGAATAACCCATATGTACTGTTGAAATAACTGGTTTCCCACTTGCCATATATTCAAATAGCTTATTTGAACTATTACCTCTTGTCCAGTTATATTGTGTCTGAGAATAATTCAAAATATTAACCGCTGACTTACTTAAAATAAATGGTATATATTTTCTTTCTACAAATCCCTTCAGCTTTACATTATCCAATTTTTCATTTTTCACTCGTTCTTTCAGATCTTCTAACTGTCCTCCATCACCATAAATTAGGAATTGAATATCTTCATATCCCTTTATTTTTTTTAGGATTGCGGCCGTATCCAAAAGATTTCCCACTCTATTTACCGGACGAATTGTTCCGGCATAAGTCACATTAAACTTTGTATCTCTAGTTAAATCTAAATCCTCTAGTTGTTCTGCTATGATATTTTTTTCATAGGCAACGACATCTAATCCGTTATTAATATAATGACACTTTTCAAGTTCAATATTACCGCCTTGAAAAGTTGTCCACTTTTTTTCTTTAAGGTAATCTGTATCTCCCTCTTTAGTAAATATGAGGGCATCTGCTTTTTTATAAATCCAATGTTCTCCCGTTGTAAGAATTCTTCCAATGAGACTCTTTTCACTTGTTTTTCCGAAGCTGAATATTGCTTCAGGCCAAAGATCTCGAATTTCACAAATACATGGAATATTCATTCTTTTGGCTATTTGTATACCTGCAACCATTGTAAGCGGATGAACACTAGACGCTAGAATTACATCTGGTTTTCCGTACATTTTTGCAAATGCCTTTGTTGCAGGAAAAAGGTTTTTATAAAAAGTTGCCATATTCTTTATTCTCGTAATACCATTTCCCTCTGCCGGAATTGTTTTTACAAACACAAAAGGAATCTCATCTGCCTTCTTTATTGCAAATTTATTTTTTCCTGTATTTAATAATTCTTGCCCATTAACCAATGTTGTTGAACAAAATATTGTAGCATTATACCCCTGTTTAAAAAGTTCTTTAGCAAACCAATAATGCCTGCCTGCTTTATCCCTATACATATTTGATGCATAATGATTCATTAACCAAATTTTCAATTTCTTAGCCTTCTTTACATCTTTTTAGCCGGTGTTCCCACATAAGTACCAACTTCATTTATATCATGAATTAATGTAGCACCTGCACCAACCATACAGTTGCCACAAATATTCAAATTATTACATACAGAGACTCCCACACCAATCCAGGTGCCTTTTCCTATATGTACAGTTCCTGCAAGTTTAACTCCTACAGAAATATGTACAAAATCTTCAATGTAATTATCATGTTCTACAATAGCTCCGGAATTGATAATACAATGTCTACCAATCGTTGTTCCAGAGTTAATCACTACATTCGCCATCACAACTGTTCCTACTCCAATAACTACGTCAATATTGGAAATAACCGCTGTAGGATGAATTGCTGTATACCAATTGATATCCTGCATTCTATCGGCTATTTTTTCACGAATAGCTGCATCTCCTATTGCTATTACAAACAGATATCGTTTATATTTTATATAGTTATCTATTTTTCCTAAAACAGGAAATCCTATAAATTTTTCTGGTAAACAGGGATTGTCATCTAAAAAACCTACAATTGTGTCGCCGATTTTCAAGACAATATCAGCAATCACTTTTCCGTGACCACTTGCCCCTATAATAATTACTTCTCTATTCATGTTGTATTATCTCCGTCCCCATAAATTCTTCCATCGTGTCTGAAGTTTCTGAACTGATTCCATCTCTTTTCAGAACCGTAAATATTGTTTGAAAAATTATTTTCCAATCGTTCAGAAACGAAATATGGTCAACATAGTAAATATCGTAATTAAATTTTTCTTCCCAACTAATTGCATTACGCCCATGCACCTGAGCATAACCGGTGAATCCCGGACGGACTTCATGGCGTCTTGCCTGATGTTCGTTGTAACGGAATAAATACTGCTTTAAGAGTGGACGTGGTCCCACTAACGAAATGTCTCCTCGAATCACATTAATAAGCGCTGGTAGTTCATCTAACGATGTACTTCTTAATACTTTTCCAAAACTTTCAAGTCTTTTTTCGTCCGGTAGTAAATTTCCATCGGAATCTTTCGCATTACTCATGCTCCTAAATTTATAAAGTTTAAATATTTTTCCATTTAACCCCGGTCTTTCCTGTGCAAATAATATAGGCGAACCAATTTTAATTTTTACTAAAATTGCAATTATCATAATAACAGGGCTTAACCCAATGCATGCAATCAATGCTAGCACGAAATCCTGTGGACGTTTCACATATTTTTCATAAAATCCTTTTTTACAATGCTTACTCATTAAAACAACTCCTAATTACTTCAATTATTAATTTCTGCTACTTATCAGTTATTTTATTGTCACTTGGTAAACAAAATTCTATTTCAAAGATGTCCATTCCACCTTCCATTGCATTCTCATTTATATGCACATTGGTTCTTGTTCTTCCATTTCCTTCATGAGTAATAAATAGATTTAACCTGTAAATCGGCTGCATATGCATGGGTTTCCAAATAGGACGCCCTTCTTCATTGATTGACGCAAGTCCTTCCAATATTTCAGTTGGGCAGGATTTCCCATGTTCCGACATGTTTTCTTTTTTCGAACGAACTTGGTTGCACATAGCATTTTAATCTACGAGCAGACAGCTTAACCAATAATTTGGTTTTTGCAATGTGATTTTCAAGATAAAAATATGTCCTCTAACAACTCCGGCAATTACTTTACTTATATGATAGTTATACCCTATTTCTTCATGCTGATTCCATGCAACATCTTCTCTTGGTTGTATATACTATCTGCGGACTTTATCTATTTTTCCAGCAAGTTTTGCAACGAGATGTAATGCAGCCATTCCAGTAAATAAAGTAATTGTATATATATCCGATCTTTTCACTGATCAATTTTAGCTAAAAATTGTTACTAGACCTTAATCAATTAAATTATCAATCTCCCTCCAATTGAATTCCGAAAAGTATCTTTCTTCTCTTTCCAATCAGTTCATGCTCAATCCAGACATATCTTTTACTTATTCTCTGCCTGATGATCTTATCCCGATATTTTCCAACTATTCCATCAGCATTTACAATCTGTTTTTTTTCATCAAGACTCACCTTAGATAAAGTAACGATATGTTTCTTATCCTGAATACTTCTAAGAAAATTCTCTTCCGCCTTGGATATAGTCAAAAAATACCCTTCGTCATTGTGTAGAAGAACTGTTAATTTAGGTACATCTTTTAATGCATAATAGAAGTCTTTTGAGCTTTTCATAATTACAAAAATATATCCTGGAAACATAACTTGACATTGTCTTTCATAAAGATTCCCATTCTTTTTCAGCCATTCTCTTTTCATTACAAAACACTCGTCATATTTTTCATGAGAAATCTGTTTTTTTATAAGTTCTACGGCTAATTCTTCTTGTCCGGTTACAGTCTGTATTACATACCACATATAACTTTGTACCTCCTTTTTGGGTAGGCTCCGCCATATTTACAGCATTTGCTCTAAATTTGACTTCTATATATAATTAAAGTTCATGACCCCATAGCAAATCACTACAGCCATCAATTTTAACTTCAATATTTGAGTACAATCTTGTCATATATCAAGAGAAGCAAATCTAACTCTTTTGATATAAAGTCTAGTTTTTTGTGAAAGTCATTCCGTTTTCTTCACTCCTACGATGTGTTCTTTTTTTATTTACTTTCCTCACAATTCATTTTTATAGTGGGTATGATGTATAATACAACTTTTAACCTGTAATAATTTTCAACGAAAATATCCGTAGGCTAAATCAAATCACTTTATTATAACTTTCCTTATTTGGTTAGGCCCAAATAAGCACTCTAAAGCCTCCTCAATTGACCAATCGGCATACAAAAAGAAAAAACATCATAATGGAACTCGAGAATCTTTGTAAAACCAGGTTTTTATCTTAATTGCCTCTATTATATTGCTATACCCTTTAACATTTTAATAATCTCCGTTAGCTAATCCAGACTAGTAGAGCAAAGTAATCGTTCCAAATTTGTTAATCAAATATCATCAGGCAGTAACTCCCCATTTTTATCTCCTGCATCCCTCATAGCCCTAAACTTGTATAAAGTAAATATGTTTAGAACAATAATAGCCAATAAGATAAGACCCTGTAGTCTTTATATATATCTTTCATACACTCCCTGATAATATGGAACAATAGGCATCTTTTTTGACATATTCTTTCCTTTTTTCAAACCTTGCAAAATTGATTACTCAAAACAAGCTTTAATCACATCAATTACCATATTTTGTTGCTCCACCGTCATCTTGTTATCACTAGGCAGGCACAGCCCTCTATGGAAGATATTCATCCCCACATCCAATGGGCTGCCATCCTTACCGACAGCCCCACCGGAAATATACGCATTAGTCTTAGCCCTGCCATACCCTTCACGGGTAACAAATCCATTCATCCGATAAATCGGCTGCATATGCATTGGTTTCCAAATCGGACGTCCTTCTGCATTGATGCTGCTTATAGCCTCCAGAATTTCTGTTGGACAGCTTTTGCCGTGCTCTGGTGTATACAACACCTCACATTCTCCCCGTACTTGCTTGCACATCGCATCTTCATTAATGATCAAACAGCTTAGCCAGAAGTTAGGTTCACTATTTTTCTCATCAAATGGATTCATCTTCACTGGCAAATCCTTGAACCCTTCTTTATATCGCTCATAGATCGCTTTCTTTTGAGCTATATGCTCTTCCAAATAAGGCATCTGCCCCCTTAAAATACCGGCAATCACATTACTCATTCGGTAGTTATATCCCAACTCCTCATGCTGATACCATGGAGCATTTTCACGGCTCTGGGTTGACCATTTTCTCACCTTATTTGCAGCATCCAAATCATCTGTTAAGAGGAATCCGCCTGCGGAGCCAGTAATTATTTTATTCCCGTTTCCTGAAAGGCAAGCCACTAAACCAAACCTTCCAGTCTGTACTCCTTTATAGGTAGCGCCAAGAGATTCTGCCGCATCCTCTACAATAACTGCACCGTGTTTCTCACAGATTGCCCGGATTTCATCAATCTTTCCTGGTGTGCCGTAAAGATGGGCAACCACAACGATTTTAACATCCGGGTATATCGCAAAAGCCTTTTCAAGAGCAACCGGGTCCATATTCCAGGTGTCATACTCCGTATCAACGAAGACAGGTACACCGCATTCGTAAACGACAGGGTTGACAGTTGCATCGAAAGTCATATCCGAGCAAAAGACTTTATCCCCAGGCTTAACGCCTGCCAGTTTCATGGCCAGATGAAGCGATGCTGTACCTGCGGATAACGCCACCGCGTAATTACAACCAATCTTTTCACAGATTAAATTTTCCACTTCATTGATGTTTTTACCAACCGTAGATATCCAATTTGTCTCAAACGCTTCTTTAACATATTTGATTTCCGGCCCATGCATTGTTGGACTGCTTAACCACACTTTTGATTTAAAAGGGTTAAATTTATTTGTATCCTTGAACATCTTCTTTTGCTCCTCTTTTTGCATGTTGTTTTTCTGTCAAACGCTTATATGCATAAAAATTACGCCATCGCGCTCTCACCTTGATTTGTCCTCACCATTTCCTCCCACGTAGACTTATCCCCCACCGGCCGAAATGTCGTAACAATTTCCTCTACCATCTCGATAGTGCGACTACTGTTCTCATAACTCGCCTTGGCTAACTCCTCCAACTGTGTCAAAAACACCTCTTTATCAAACGGAATCGGTTTCCCAATATGAATCAGCTCATTATCCGTTTTAAGCATTCCTTCTTCAGCCATCAGCTTCTCCTCAAACAACTTTTCACCAGGTCTTAAGCCCGTATATGCTATATGGATATCAACTCCGGGTTCATACCCGGATAATTTAATCAGGTTTCGGGCCAGTGTATCAATTTTAACCGGATCCCCCATATCCAGAACAAATATTTCTCCCCCCTTCGCATAAGTTCCTGCCTGCATCACAAGACTTACCGCCTCAGGTATTGTCATAAAATACCGAACTATATCAGGATGCGTAATAGTAACTGGGCCTCCTGCTTCTATCTGCTTTTTGAACAGCGGAATAACTGAACCATTGCTCCCAAGTACATTGCCAAAACGAACTGCCACGAATTGGGTTCGCATCTTCTTTTCCTTCGCAGCCCGCTTTTCTTCTCCAATACCCTCAACAGCCATATGATTTACCGGATCGAGCACAGCCTGCCCATCAATCATTTTATTCACATGCGCATGCAAAAACGGCAGCAGTTCCATCTTCCCCTCTTTGCTAATCGCATCCATACTCTGAATCACCATCTCACAAAGCCTTTTACTCGCCCCCATGATACTGGTTGGATTGACAGCCTTATCCGTACTGATCAGCACAAACCGCTGTGCCCCATACCTCAAAGCAGCATAAGCCGTCTTATATGTACCCACTACATTATTTTTAATAGCCTCATTGGGGCTGGTTTCCATCAGTGGAACATGTTTATGTGCGGCTGCATGGTACACAATATCTGGTTTATACATTTCAAACACCATATTGATTCTTCTGCTGTCACGCACCGAGCCAATCAGGACGACCAGATTCAGCTTATCCTTATAATTTCTTTTCAGTTCCTGTTCGATGTCATAGGCATTATTTTCATAAACATCAAAGATAATCAGCAGTTTCGGCTCATGCCCGGCAATCTGGCGGCATAGCTCGCTGCCTATGGAACCGCCCCCTCCTGTAACAAGAATGGTCTTTCCTTTGATATACTGGAATATTTCTTCCATGTTTACTTTAATCGGTTCCCTACCTAGCAAATCCTCTACTGCCACTGCCTTCATTCTGCTCAGTGACACCTCACCATTGGCCAGCTGATATATACCTGGCAGGCTCTTCAGCTCACAGTGGGTCTCTTTACAGATATTTAAAATATCCCTTTTATCCTTTGGAGATGCGGTTGGTATTGCTAATAAAATCTGGTCAATCTTATACTTTTCAACTGATTCCATAATTGAATCACGGCCGCCAACGATCGGCACACCTTCCATAAACCGCTCCCATTTATTAGGATTATCATCAATCACGCAGCATGGCTTCGCCATAACTTCCGTTGAACTTTTCAGTTCCTTTAATATCACCTGTCCAGCGGCACCAGCACCGATCACCATTACATTATGGACAGCGCTCACATTCCGTTCTCTTCTCGTCCGCTCCAGCGTTACATAACGATAGGCAAACCGTATCACAGTTACCAGAGCCAGCTGCATGGCCGCGCCGATCACATAATAAGAAATCGGCATACGTTTAATGCATAAAGTAATAAGCACAGCATGAAACACTGTAGTAATCACACTCGATGCAAATATTCGATTTAATTCACTAAAGCTGGCAAATCTCCAAAGACTTTTATACAAATGCAGCGAATAAAATACAATCAACACAAACACCGTATAAAATGGCGCGAATTTTATGTACGAATCAAGATATATCTGAGGGATTTTTGAGAAACGCAAATCAAACCGCAGCCACAAGCCAAAAAAGTAAGAAAAATTCACTGCGATTACGTCATATATGATAAGATAGAAAGCGACTACTTTCCAATGTTCGATATGTCTTTTTTTTGAAGTATTTTCATTTGCAGGGTTTAACGCTTTGTCATTATTTTTTCGTTCATTTGTATTAACTTTCACTGTTCTTCATACTCCATTCTCCCATAACCCCGAAAATGTTCCAGGTTATCTTTACTTCCATCTATCGGGAATTTCCATTCTGTGCATTGTGTATATTATAACTGCATCACTTTGATACAGACTCTAAATACACCTTCAGCAGATTTACCGCGCCCTCACGAACGCGTCCATCACAATGAGACAGCATGTTTACAATCAATTTGGGCTCTCCCATTTTCCCGTCATCCGTAATTCCGTAAATTAAATAGTCCAGTGACAGTCCCATTTTTTCGGCTAAAAGCATCAATGTCTCTACAGACATTCCACATCTTCCGTTCTCAATATCACGGTAATATTTGCCTTTCTTTCCGATTTGTCTTCCCATTTCTTCCCCTGTTAGTCCCATCTCACGCCGACGGCAAGCCAGACGTTTCCCCACTTCCTGTCTGTCATAAGTCACCATATTACTCCGCCTTTCGCCATTTCATGAATACAACATAATAAGTATTATGTTGTAGCCGATTTAAAACATCGGTTTTAAGGCACTTTATCGTCCTATTGTGACGTATTTTTACTTAAAGCAACATTAGAAGATAAAAATTATTTAGTAATTAACCAGGAAATTTGTAGCATTTAGAGTTGAAAATAATTGAAATGCGTGCTAGTATTATAGAGAAAATCAGTTTTTAACGTATAAAAAATATATGTTTACAACATAATACTTATTATGTTGTCCTCCTTTTAAATCACCAGTCTCAGCCTTTCCAGTTGCCTCCGGTGTTCCTCCCCGGTGGAAATCATATAGATTCTGGTAGTATTAATATTGCTGTGCCCCAGCACATCTGCAAGCTTCGCCATATCCTTATCGATCTCATAAAAACATCTGGCAAACAGGTGACGCAGATTATGCGGAAATATTTTATCCGCCAGTACCCCTGCTTCCTTTGCAATGCTTTTCATTTCACGCCAGATATTGCTTCTGTCTACCGTATTTCCACCTTTTGTAATAAATACCGTTCCTGCTTTGATCTCCTTCTTTTGAATGTATAAAAGTAGTTTTTTTCTTAAATCCCCCGGGATCATAATTCTCCGGGTTTTTCCTTTACAGCATATCTCTGCAAATCCCTGCCGAACCGCCCTAACTGTTATAAAGCTTAATTCACTGACACGAATTCCTGTACAGCATATTGTCTGCAGGATCATTTCCAGTCTGATGTTACCAGTTCTTCTGGCCGCTTTTACCAGGCGAAAATACTCCTGTCTGGACAGTTCTTTTTCCTCCATACAAAATGCCTGCTGCTGGATCTTGAGTTGCTTAACCAGAAACTCGGGATGATCTAGCCACCGAAAAAAGCTGTTCAGAGCCGCAAGTATAGTATTAACACTTCTCGCACTGTAGTCTTTCTGGAGCAACTCCTTATAATTAATGATGCGTTCTTTTGTCAATGGATCGTTCTTCATATAATCTAAGAATTTGAAGATGTCCCGCAAGTATTTATCAATAGTAGCTTTACTTTTCTCCTCCAACACCAAATACTGTTTAAATTCTTTCATAACCTGCATTCCAATTCTAAGTTTTTTCATCTAAATTCTCCCTTCAGTCATTTAATTTTAAACTACACTTTCTATAAATAAAAAAAGGCCCCATGCCACATTAAATTCTTTCCTTGCATCAAAGATGAAACTTCATCAAGGAAAAAACTAAAGCATGGAGACCTATTCTTTTTTTCAATATTGATTAAAAGTCATCTAGATATTAATTCCCTTTTCCTTCGACCCTAAAAAAATTCACGATTTAAAATACGGCGGCAATTATAGTAGTCCTTCTCCTCTAACATATGAATAGATTAAAAAAATTGTATTAGATATTTTAGAACTATAAAGAGGCAGAAATGGATGATTATGTAAGCGTATAATTTTATAATAATGATAATCCTGCAAGAGTTAATTATGATAATTTTAAGTTTAATAAAATACCTTGTCGGGAGTACAGACATTTCCCAGGACTCACTGAGGGTTTCAAAAGAAGCTAAATCAGTGTCCCACCCCGACGTATTGCCCCAAAAAAGTTATTATTTAAACCTTTGATAAGTTTCTAACTCACCATATAATATTATAGTTAAATAACATATCACAGCGAATTTCACATCTCACATCTCCAAATAGTCATTTAGATTCTCATTAATTATGCTTTCATTAAGTTCATTATATAATTCCTTATAAAATAACTCAGATTGTATTATACGTAAATTAGCAATTTTCTCCGCATGACCAGTATAAAAACTAGCATTCCTTTTTAAATTATATTCTTGAAAAAAACTGGAACGTTCATTATTGGTAGGATCTATTTCTATATGATTATTTTCATCATACAGAACTAAAGGCTCTTTCATAAGCCCACCATACATTAATATTCTAGCTATTCCTATAGCCCCTAACGAATCCAACTTATCTGCATCGTAAAGTATTTTAGCCTCAACAGATTCTGGTGTTACCCCCTTTCTTTGTCGATGCGCCATTATGCATTTTGCTACTTCCTTCGATTTAGCTTCATCCCAGCCTAATGATTGTAAAAATTCATATGCTTTTCTACTACCTACTTGAGCATGACACAAATCTATAGCTTTATTTTGATCACTACGACCTATATCATGCAATAAGCAAGAAGCAATTAAAATATCATAATCAATTTTTTCATCTATATGATCTGCGATTTCCAAAGCATTATGCAAAACTCTATATGTATGTTCAATGCCATGTATATAATCATCACTATCAAAACAACTTTTCATATAAATATCTATTAAACGATATTCCTCTTTGTTCATAATATACTTCTCCAATTTATGTCTCACTATATGCTACCAGATAATGAAATACATAATACTACTATCTTTGACATTTTTCAACCAATTAATATACTAGAAATGCCATTTTTGCTTTCTATTTTACTTTAAGTAATTCCGTGTAAACTGATTCCATATTCCTGTAAAAATCTCGTTCCTTGTAGTATTCTGTATCTGGTTCATAAACATAGAAAAAGCAAATATCCGGTATCCAATCCATAAAAGTTTGATAAAACAATGGATTTCTACTCATTAACTCATTACCATGCAAATCAAAATATTCTTCTATGATTCGAGTGTATTCTTCCTTGCTTATTTTGTAATTCAAATAGGCCTCAATTTGTTGTAATATTTTATTTTCCACTATGCTCACCTCTACGATCTATTATAAACTAACAAAAGAAAAAGGCATACCAGAAAATAAAATCTGATATGCCTTTATTAATTATTGAACTTCTCTTATTTCGTCTGTACTACTCAAATGGAGCTGTCGCACTACCGTTTTTCAACCGTTGTTGCGACAGCTCCTATAATATCTATTTTTTGTTTAATAGCTATCTTGTATTGCTATAACATATCCATTTTCAAAATAAATATATCTGTTTTCTTTATAACACCATTGCTCAGTTGTTCCCCATGCATATGTTGTTTTATTTATCCTATCTGGTACTCCCCATGTTGATTTTTCAACCTTCCGAGCACTCATCCCTATAGATGGTTCATAAGCATATTCATTTTTATATCCATTCTTACTATTCTTCCATTGTAACTCGTTTTTTTCACGACGAGCTTGTTCTTCTTCAATTCTTTTCTTTGTCATGTAACTAGACGTTTCAGTAGATACTAAAACTGAAATTTCACCATCCTTAAACTGCATATTGGTGATTTTCAACTCTCCTCTATCGCCCGAAATACAAACCTCCATATTGTTTGACTCGACAGATGCCGTTGTTAAATAATAGTGTGAAAACTTCTTTAAAACTCTTAAAGAATGCTTTACTCCATCTATATACATATCAAATCCATCTATTGTAATAACATCTCCAATATTCTCTCCACTTACATATTCATAATTAACACTCTGTATACGTATCAACAACTCCAAATATTGACGATATTCATAACTATCTTGAAAATCATTCAAGAAAACGAACATCTGCTGAGCCATAATAAACTCACCATTCTTAAATAAATCTATAGCATTATTATAAATTTGCTCTTGAGTTTGATCTGATAAGTCTATCTGTTCAGTTTCGATATTACCGAAATTTTCTTCCTGTGTATTTTCAACTTCTACATTCATTTTCTCATTTTCAGTTTCTTGATAATCTTCGCTCTCCTCATACTCATTTTCGGTTTTTTTATAATCTTTACTCATCTCAAACTCTGTTTCAGTTAATTCATTGAGCTGTTCCTGTAATTGATCTACTTTACTTTGGAGTTCAATTTCTTTTGCGCTTCTACCACAACCAACACAACTATTAACAATACATAGTATAATAATAACTCTTAGAATCTTCCCCATTATAAATCGCTCCTATTTATTATATGTTATTTATTATACAAAATTTAACTACTAAAAACAATATATTATACACATATTTCCCACCTCATCATAGCTTCATATACCTTATTCGGTACCTTATTCCTATTCTTCTTCGCATACTTAATAATAAATTGCTTTTTAAACGCCAATAGCTCCCTCTGAGCAATTTCCTCCGTTTCAAAAGAGCCGATTTCTTTTCTCTTTCCCAAAATAGACATCGAAGTATCGAATAATCCTGTATGTGGATCTTGAACAATATTGGTTTTAATTCCCCTGTCTTCAAAGATCGTATTTGCATAATGCGTGACCAATGCACACGTATCTGATCCATAAACGGTATTCCCCTGGATTAACAGATCTTTATCTAAATCAAATTTTCTCCCTTCAATATTGTTCTGCCGGAACCACTCTCTGAAATTGGAATAATTGTGCCACTCTTCACTAACTGTACATGGCCTATAATATGGTTTGTATTCATGTATTTTACTATTGTAGCATCTCGCAAGCATATTATGCCATTTACGATAGATGGTACTTTGCACGTCCACATCATCGCAACCTAGATAGCCGATCCCCAATGCAGATCTTTTCATATTTACCGGATTCCAGCCATCAGGCCGATAATCAGCACTATTCATGATTTCTAAAATCTGTTCCTCTGAATCACCTTTGCTCTCTAAATATGTATCCAACACGGCATTGAACTGATATCTGTTCAGCGGATAAATATGCTTGTAGTAGTTGTCCTCTTTATTATTTCCTTTATGCCAGCAGCAGACATTATTAGCAATATCATAGTTTACGATAAATTCCTGTACAACCAGTCTCCACGCTTCTACCAGTACTTTTTCGTATATCCATCTTTTCCCGTTGAATACATTCCGGTTCAATTGGTATGCTGCTTCGCCGTCTTCGCTGTATTTTCTACGCTTCAGGCAATAATTATCGCCATAACGTGTCAGAACTCTTCCATAATTGGAGATCCAGGCCTCCTTATAATCTAACAGCTTTGCAAAAACTTCATCTACTGCAGCAGGCGTTATTCCATACTGTTTCATGGGGAATATCCTTTCTGGCCGGACTTGTTTATAGTGCCTTTGAATTTTCATGGATTCATCTGCTATAAATTTTTATATGCTTTTATTTCTTCGTGCTTGCCTAACGCTGGAGTTATAGCAGTCTTTGCAGGTGTGAGAAAAATACCTTTTCCCATTGCGATAATATATCTTTATTCTATTTAACGGAACTTCTTTTCCGCAGGTTTTGCAAACTCTCATTTCATTATTTCTATCGTACATTTATTTCTTTGTGTTTCCTTTCGATCTCATAGACTCGCTCCTAGATACAGGAGCATTATTGTTATCTGAATAGATAAATTGACATTAAAATAAGACAGTATGAATGAATCACACTGTCTCGAAATTTAGGTTTATCTGCACTCAAGGGGGTAATAGGGTAGGGGTAATAACATTGATATAAGAGTTAATACCCCTCCCCTTTTACCTCCTCACTGATAATCATATATCATTTTCAAGTATAAGATTGGGATATCCATCTGATTGAATATTGTACTTTTCCTTTAGTACCTTATTGGCTTTAACTTTCTTCAATCCATATATATCCATAATCTCATTCAGACATCGTTTAATCTGCATTTCTGTAATCTCATATCTATATTGGTTTCCAAGTATATGTATCACTTCTTTCTCAGTGCAATATCCCTTATTTAGAATACATTCCAGAATTACTTCTGCAATTTTCATAGTCCGTTCATTGCTGGCCTGTGTAGTCGTTCGATCAACAATCTCATCATTATCATTTTTCTTTTTCTTATATTGCGGATACATAGTTGCCGCTACCTCAAAACCTTCAGTACGATAAAACATATCATAAGAAACTCCGTCAATTCGATACCCCTTATCCTTCCAACGGTTGCCGTTATCCTCAATTGTTTTTAACTGTTGGATAACCCATGAAGGAATAGCGTAAAAATTCACATGCTTTGTCAATCCATATACTTTTTGGATTTCACGAGCTTTTACTAATAAACCTCTAGGAATTTTTCCATTGTCAAGAACACGGATCAGGTCGTGATAAATAAGCATTTTTACATATTTATTTACCTTATCAATCTTCTTTTGGCTATTCCCTTTACCCAGATATTCAGCCAGTCTCTTATAGGAAACAAAGAATACAATTTCTCCATCATTATTGGCGAATTTTTCACTGTAAATATTATTTCTTGCAATTGAAAGCATCATAAGAAACGTATCCTTTGCATACTTAATATTCTTGTCTGCCTGTGGACACAGCTCCTTAAACTTATTCAACGTGATATTGCTAATCATCATGTCGATATTTTCTCTTTGCTCAATACTCCATTGGGATTCCTTTATGGAAAGATTGTAGATATCCATTATGAATTGAATTGCTTTATACTCAGATTTGAATTTTCCTAACATTTCGATCAGCTGCTTTATGTTAAGAGTAAGATTTTCAGAACAGCAATGGTATTTCTGTACCCCATTCTGTGTTGTAAATATATTAGCCGAAGGATTGTGATCATCGTGCAATACGCAACAGAATGACCGTGGATCATCAACATCTATCAGTTCTGCAATATCCAGATCCGAATAGATATAATCCCAGAATTCGTTTTTCGTTTCAAACTCTATCGGCTCATGCGCTAATATCTCCCTCAGATAATCAGCGTCATGCTCCTTAATCGCTTTAACGTTAAGGGTTTCAAACACGGGAGGACTCTCTTTCACCGAAGCACTTTTTTCCTTACTGGCTGAAGACAGTTTCATTTTTGCTTTTGATTTTGCGTTAGAAATATACTGTTCATATTCATCTTTCCAGTATGTATTAATTATAGCTTCAGCATTTATTCTACTATCGTAAGATGGATATAGTACCTTCTTCCCTTTACCACCGAAGAATAATCTATCTCGATTAAAGCATACCTCATCGATACCACCGATAGTTCCCATCAGAACAGCTTGTAATCTATCCCGTATATTTCCCTCTGTAATCACTGAATCACTACAAAATATCATGCGGAATTTATGGTGCTCTTCTTTATGACTAAATGTCGTATAAAGGAAACACGGGATAATTCCAAGAGATATAACTTTGTTATATGCTTCACTTATCTGTATTCCATCATCAAAGTCCAAGCCAAATAACTGCTGCTGTATCCAATTATCCGCTTTTAGACCGCCTTGTAATACCCCTGGCTTAAATGATGCTCCATGGCTTAAAGCATCAGCCAAGTTTTCAATCGTAATATCCGTTTGAGTTAAACTCTTTTGTACCCACCCACACTGTTTCCCTTGTGGCTTTTCATTAAATCTGTGTTCAAAATACATACATTTAATTTTATTATTAGTCAAGTAGACCTCCTTACATTAATCAGGAGTCCAAGAAAATTGCACGAGAAATAAACCTGTTACCAAAATGGCAGCAGGCTATTAGAATTTTTTTAATAATTGATATGATCGATATTTCAATATAATCCTACAATTTACTAATGGAATTTTTGCACTGAAACAGCACATTAGAATTAGTCAGTCCAGATTTTGACTGATCTATAAGAAATTTTCTTGAACTCTGATGCAGATTTACTTTACTCCCAATCCGCAGGGAATTACTGCATTTTAACAGGCTGTAGCCATACCTTTCGCTATTAAATATTCAATTATTTCTTCATAAGTTCCAGTTACAACACTCTTCTTATCATCAAACAGACAGTATTGCCTCAATTTCAATTCATTTTTATCCGTAATCTCTTCTATCTGGTAAAGGCTGCCTGATACTTTATCCGTTAAATCTTTCAGATGACCAGAGCGCAGTTCTATCAACATCCCATGGAATTTCTTTCTGTTACATTTTCTGCTTAACTTTTTTTCATAATTTGTATTAATCCAGTTTATCACAGAGCTTAGTACTGCTGTACGTTCTTCATATTCCTGCGGCCTGATTCCCTGTTTCCACTTCGCGCCCGATATGACAAGCTTCTGCTTATACATCTGTATGCATTTCATGGAGCATAAAATCATCTTTCCACCACTCTAACCATACAGCATAAATCTGGCTGTTCACGAAAATGTTCTTGCAGCTTCGATTTCCACTGCATTTGTAACATGCTATAATACATTTCTTTTCTTCAAAATCTTTTATATGAAACATCCTTTTTTCCTCTCTTTGGACACCACTTAGGGCTTGTCTTTGGTGGATCGTCAACACATACTAATTTGAATATCTTTGCAGGCTTACTTTCTTCACTACAATAATAGCTTTTATATGCCAGAAATGTGAATTGGCACCTGTCACATTCCCGGCAATTCGGAACCCGTTTACTCATATAACTATAATAAACCTCGTATATACTTTTCTGATATGATAGTAACTCGATTCTTAATCTGCATAGGAATCATTACCCTCATTTAACGCTCTATCCAATTCTGTGCCTGTCACCAATCTTACTTTTGTGTGTGCTGGTATTTCAACCGCTTCCATTGTTTGCGGATTTTGCCCCATTCGAGCATTCTTATGTACCGTTTCCAGCGTAAATACTTTATGAATGTGAAACCGCTCACCGTCAACCAATATCTCCGTCAGCACTTCCTTAAAAGCTTCCATAAACTTATAGGCTGCCTTCTTTGTTAAACCAGACTTTTGTGCTATTCTTATTACAATATCTTCTTTTCCTGCCATTGCTTAAATCCTCCTGTTATG
>OIES01000140.1_pt1 | contig 37793 bp, 28 predicted proteins | sample 1581811 | NCBI WGS metagenome assembly OIES01 (sample SAMN03281021, study PRJEB24777) | human gut metagenome | isolation source: fecal sample PR177 from 1 month old male Malay infant, vaginal delivered... | reverse complement strand
GAAGAAAAAGATAATTATTTTAACGGCGGCATGTGGGATTTTGGGAGGTGCCAATGGGGGGGCAGCAGCTGCCCACGGACATAATTCTTCCAATACGGCGAAAAATGCGGCTGTATGCACTGTAAAAACATGTACAAAAACCGGGTCCCATCAGCATAGCTTAAAGTCAAACACCAAACACAAAACGGAAAATGGACATCGTTATCATAATGATTCTGCAGGGCATGGGAAGAACCATCATTAAATGTTGGGGGGATTCCTTTGAAAAGTGAACAGGAGGCTGGTCTTGCAATTGAAAAATATGCGGATATGGTACGCCGGATTTGTTTTGTCCAGCTGAAAAATTATCATGACGCAGAGGATGTGTTTCAGGATGTATTTTTAAAATACATCCTTTATGAAAAGCCATTTGATAGTGAGGTACACGAGAAAGCCTGGATGATACGTGTTACCATAAACGCCTGTAAGGACAATTTAAAAAGTTTTTTTAAGAAAAAGGTTACATCCATTTATGAACTGGTACAGGAACCTTCTTATATCGATGAAAGCTCTTTTGATACATTAGAAGCAGTAATTCAATTGCCGCAAAAGTATCGAAATGTCATATATCTTTTTTACTTTGAAGGATATACGGCAGTAGAAATCGCTGGTATTCTGGGACGAAAAGAAAATACAATTTATACATGGCTTTCCCGGGGGAGAGAACAGCTTAAAACTGCATTAGGGGGTGAACCCTGTGAAAAATAAAATAAATGAAGCATTCAGGAATATCAGGGCAGAGGAACAACTAAAACAGGATACCTTAAAATGCATTTACAAAGAAGCAGACAAAAGACGGGGTATTTACAGAAGAAAAACAGCCCTGGCGGCTTGTGCCTCATTATTTCTCATTTTCTTTATGGGTCTGCTGTCTTATAACCTCTATTTTACAGAAAGTGCCTATATTGATATTGATGTTAATCCAAGTATCGAGTTAACCGTCAACCGTCTGGACCGGGTAATTGGCGTCTATGCATATAATGAGGATGGTAAGGAGATTTTAAGAACACTGGAATTGAAACATAAGAAATACAGCGAAGCAGTGTCCGTCATAATCAGTGAGATGGAGCAGGAGGGATATCTCATGAATAACGGTCTGGTATCCGCAACCCTTAGAACCGACTGGAACGAGGGAACCCGGTTAACCTCTCTGGAGAGAACCGTCACAAAATCCCTGAAAGAACATCACAACAGCTCTGAACACGAAATATATACAGTAGATGATGCTATCAAAAAACAGGCAGAAGAAGAAAATGTAAGCCCTGCAAAATACCTTGCCATTGCAGAACTACAGAAAATTGTGCCGGATGCTACTGTGGAAGGGTGTAAAGACCATTCCATCAGTGATATCAGAGAAGAAATCCATAATCATGAATCCGAAACGGATAACCAGGAGAACCAAGGCGGATCTGAGGATTCCCATCACGATCATTCTGGCAGGGAAAAAGAATCCAGACATAAGGATGAAAAGTAATGTATTGCATTAAACCATATATTCATAAAGTTAATCTGATATAAAGAGGGAGGACTGCGTGCGCAATCCTCCCCTTAAATATCTATAGAAATAATCTCCGGTGTATCTTTTAACAGCGTAACCACATCATTAATGTCATAAGATTCCGGAAAGCGTACATAAAGTTTTATTTCTAACCGGTGATTATCGATCCGTGTTGCCTTAATATTAGATATAATAATCTTCTTAAGGGTAAAAGCAGTATCTAAAATCCCATTAATATCTTTGTCTTCTTCAACCTGAATCGTAATCTGCTCTGTCTTGGGAGCTTTTCTAAACTTCAAATTCCGATGAAATACAAATTGCATAACCAGAATAAAAAGCGTCGCGGCAATGCCGATTACGTACATTCCGGCACCAAAAGCCATTCCGATTCCCACCACCGCCCAGATTCCGGCTGCGGTAGTCAGTCCGCTTACATTCATCTTTCTGGTAAATATCACACTTGCTCCTAAAAATCCGATAGCCGTCACAATACCTGCGGCGATACGGGAAGGATCCAGATTAATATGATCGTTGACCAGAACATCATAAAAACCATATTTTGATATGATCATCATCAGGGCAGAGGTGAGGGACACAATGATATGAGTCCGGATACCTGCCACCTTCAGATGGTTCTCACGTTCATATCCAATGGCTGCACCGCAGAGCGCGGCACCCAGCATTCTCAGCAGGTAAGCTGATTGTATTAGCAGGTATGCTTTCAAGAGAGATCCCTCCTTTCAAACATTTCATATTTTTAGTTACCTTATTATATGTCAACTGAATAAAAAAATCAATTTAAAAGAAATTATCAGTTTAGCTGATCCGCCCCCTTTTCTTACCGGGATATCATTTAAGGATTCGATGATCATTGGAAAATTATTCGTTTTTATACATAAAAATTTAACTGGCAATGTTTGATTCTACCGTAAAATCAAGCATGCAGGAAAAATATTTTAAAATTATTTGGTTTTTATAATTTCTTCACAAGGAAAATTCATTGGGAAAAATTAAAAAAATGCAATTTTCTAAAGATAATACTACTTAAAATAAAAAAGCTATAAAAATTGAAAATTCTAATGAACATAGTCCTAAAGATGTTACGGAACTATGTGCTAAAATTATGACAGAAAGCTGGAAGAGCTAAGGAAAATGGGGCTAAGGAACGGTTGCCCTGAACAAAGAAAGGGGAAAGCACGGGAATGAAAAAGTGGATTAAGGCAGTAATGGGGTTGTTTACGGCACTGACGGTCTTGCAATCAATGACGGTTATGGCAGCGGAAGGGACAAAGATTTCAATGGATGTGCAGGAATACAGCGAAAGTGACAAGACGCTTGCTGTGAGCTGTATGATTAAAAACGGAGAAAATGTGACCAATGGAAAAATCCGCATCTTCTACGATCCGGAGAAAGCAAAGCTGCAGCCCAGTCAGGCAGGAGATGCCCTGTCGGGTGCACTGCTCGAAATGAATGACTGCCTCACAGGCAACAAGCCGGAGGGAGAAATGATTGCCGTTTTTGCTTCATCACAAAATATTGCGGCTGACGGCAGCCTGGTGGATCTGAAGTTTAAGCTTCAGAATGGTGTGGAAAAAGGAGATGAAATTCTCTTTCGGGTGGAGATAGATAAGCTGTCGGGAGACAATGGAGATATAGAAGCAGAAGCTGTGGAACTTGCCTATGTAGTCGGGGACAAAGAAAAGCCCAAGGATGATAATGACGGCGAGACAGAGGATGAAGATAAAAAGACACCTGACGATAACCAAAACGGAAGTGGAAGCGGCAGCGGAAATGGAAACGGAAGCGGAAATGGTAACGGAAGCGGAAATGGTAACGGAAGCGGAAACCAGAACGGCAATGGAAACCATAACGGCAGCGGAAATCAGGGTGGCAGTGGCAGTGGAAGCGGCAGCGGAAATGGAAATAGCAGCGGATATAACAACTCCAGCAAAAGCGGGGTAAAAACAGGAGACAATACTCCTGTTGCAAGATATCTGATGTTAGGCGGCGGCTCCTGTGTTGTTATTCTTGGATTTGGAGCAGCACTTTTGAAAAGAAGAAAAAAAGGTGAAAAGAGAAATTAACTTCTTTTCTAAAGATAATCCAGATGGATCATAACATTATTCTAAATTAATAAAATAGTTCAAAAAAAGCAGAAACATCACAAAATAATAAAAAATATGAAGGATTTATTCCTAAGAGATCAAACAATAATTGTGTTACAATAACCGCGAGTTTGACAAACAATATGAAATATAAAAAAGAGAGGAAGGCATTTATGAAAAAAAGACAGTGTTTCAAAAAAGCAGTTGCCGGGATATCCGTGCTGGCTATGGGGATTACCACAATATTGCCGGCAATGCCAGCAATAGCAGCGGAAGAACAAATGGATACCGAAGTACGGCAGAGTGAGGGCATGCAGCTGACGGCAGAAGAGGCAGAGGGGAATGACTATGTACTCTATACCGTAAACTGCGGAACTCCGGATCCGTCGGTAGTACCGAACCAGGATCAGGAACGTATGGGATTGTTTCAGTCTAATGTGGATCAGGCTTTTGGAGCCGATTCCGTAACAGGAGCAGAATGGGGACGCAAAGCAAATGATGGTTATTCATATGCGGTAAATAACGGAGATGACGCAACAGATATTGGAAACAGCTTTATCTACATGTCAGATGGAAGCGAAGTTACTTTTGATAAATACAAAAGCGCACTGGGGTATAATTTTGAACTGCCCACAGAAAAGATTGAAGGTCTGGAAGAAAATACATACGAAGTAACCCTGGCATTTAAACATTACTGGGACAACCGTATGGTAAATATTATGCTGGAGGGTGAAACGGTAGCCACTGACATTTCCGTTAACTACGGGGAATGGGTGAGCAGAACCTTTACAACAAAAGTTACGGATGGGGAACTGAACCTTTTAGTAAAAAGCCCCAGAAGGGAAAACGGTAAGCAAGATCCGATTTTAAACTATGTGAAAGTCCGTGCAGTAAAGGAAGAACAGAAAGAAGCAGTTGTTAACAGTTCCTTTACCGGTACAAAGGGCGACACCATGTACGATACAGAGGGAAAACAGATTCAGGCACATGGCGGGCAGATACAGCAGCTGACGGTTAAAGGAGAAACAAGATGGTACTGGATCGGTGAGGACAAGACCAATGATTATCGTCCGGTAGGAGGCATCCATATGTATAGCTCCGATGATCTGTATAACTGGAGAGACGAAGGAGTTGTACTGCGGACCATGGAAGATCCGGATCAGTTTGAAACGGATTCCTATTTTAAGGAATTGTACGGTGAAGACAGCCAGGAACAAAAGGATGACGTTTTTGTAGATCTTGACAGAAACAACTGTGTTATGGAGCGTCCGAAAATGCTCTACAATGACAAGACAGATAAATATGTGATCTGGTTCCATGCAGACGGACGCTATCCGGGCAGTGATGCAGATTACGGCAAGGCAAAAGCAGGCGTGGCAATCAGCGACAGCCCAACCGGACCATTTAAGCTTCTGGGCAGTTATAAACTGAACTCTCACAATGATCCAAATGGGAATCTGGGCTATGACGGCTGGGAGGGACGCGGTTCTGTCCGTGACATGAACCTGTTCAAGGATGATGACGGTACTGCTTATGTGGTTTATTCTTCAGAAGGAAACGAAACCATGTATGTTTCTAAATTAAACAGCGATTATACGGGTCTGGCAACAGCACCGCAAGATGCTGTGGAAGGCGTGGATTTCACCCGTAACTTTGTAAAATGGTCCAGAGAAGCTCCGGCAATGTTTCAATATAAGGATAAATATTATGTAGTTACATCCGGATGTACAGGCTGGAGCCCTAATCAGGGAAAATATGCGGTAGCAGATCATCCAATGGGACCATGGACAGAAATCGGAGATCCCTGTACAGACTGGGGATGGGAAACGACTTACGACACTCAGAGCACCTGTGTTTTCCCGGTAGATGCAGAAAATGGAAAATACATCTATATGGGTGACCGCTGGAATGCAGGAGATTTAAGCGAGTCCAGATATGTCTGGGTACCAGTAGAATTTCAGCCGGACAATAAGATCGCATTGAGAAGATACGAGGACTGGACACTGGATGAATTAGAAGGGAAAGGACTTTTTGAAATAAAAACAAAACTTCCCACAGTTGTCACTTCTGTAGAGGATATTGCAGAACAGCTTCCCAATGAAGTAACGATTTCTTATGGAACAGAAGAGGAAACGACTCCGGTAACCTGGAACATTGGCGAATATGATGCAAACAAAATTGGAAATGTAACGATCACCGGAAACCTTACGGAAAAGGGCAGAGAATTCAGCCATGACATCTATATTGTAAACCCGTCAACCATGTATTTCTTTGACAGCGGTGCAGAAAAATCAGATTATTTTGATGAAGTAAAGAAGAGCCTGGGAAATAAAGTTTTAAATACGGTTCCGGATCAAAAATATTCGGATGAAAATAAAGCAGGATATACAGGAGTGACCGAAGCAGAGTCTCCGGAGAACTTTGACATAGGCTTGCACGAAGGCAAAAAAATACAGGAGAGCGGCTGGTGGGCAGCAGAAGGAAAGAATATCGAATACGCATTTGAACTGAAACCAGGTACTTATACACTGGCAGTCGGGTTCCAGGAGTGGTGGAATACAGACCGGGATATGAAGTTAACAGTTAAAATGGGTGATCAGGTCCTGGCAGAACAGGATTTCACACTTGCAGCAAACTATGGAGATTTACAGATCAACAAATCATTTGAGGTAACAGAAGCAGGAAAAGCAGTGGTAACGGTTAGCAAGCGGGGAAGTGCAGATGCGGTTCTCAGCTGGATTGGAATCCTGGGCAGCGCCGACGAACCATCTGTGGAAGTAAACAAGAACAGCCTGCAGCTTGCAATTACTATGGCTGAAAAACTGGAAGCAGAACAAAATGCAAATAACTGCTACACAGAAGAAAGCTGGGCAAAAGTGAAAAAAGCCCTGGATGATGCAAGAACCGTAATGGCAAATGCAGAAGCATTACAGGAAGATGTGGATTATGTATTCCTGAAACTGATCTCTTCCTGCAACCTCCTTACCGATGGTGTACAGAAAATGGGTCTGAATGCAGTAATTGAAGGCGCAAAAGCAGTGCTGGCAAATGAAGAGGAACTGGCTGAGTACACAGAAGAAAGTATAGAGGCAGTAAGAACGGCATTAGCAGAGGCCCAAAGAGTATATGAAGAAACTGGCGCCGATCAGGAGACTGTAAATGCAGCAGCCAGAAATCTTATGGATGCAGTAACGGGAATGCTGGTGAAAACAGAAGACACCAGACTTGGTATTCTGATCCGCAAGGCTGAGGAACTTCTGAAAAATAAAGACCAGTATACGGTAACAAGCGTTAAGAACCTGGAAAAAGCTCTTGCAGATGCAAAAGCAACAGCGGAGAACAGTCAGGCGAGCGAGTCACAAATTAATGTAAGTTATGCAAATCTGGCAAAAGCCATGACGGAACTGGTACGAAAAGGTGACAAGGCTGAGCTGAAAAATGCTTTGGATAAGGCAAATGAGATCCTGACTGGTTCTGAAAAATATGTAGACGAAACAATCGCAGGCCTGCAGGCAGTTGTCACAGAGGCACAGACTGTCTATGAAAGCGGTGAAGCAGATGCTGATCAGGTAGGTGAAGTTCTGAAAAAGCTTGTTCAGGAAATACTGAAAGCACGATTAAAAGGTGATGCGGACCTGAATGGAGTGGTAGATACACGGGATTCAGCTGAAGTATTAAAACATGATGCAGAGCTTAAGGAATTGACGGAAGAGCAGCTTAAGGCAGCAGATGTCAATGGAGACGGAGCAGCCAATACCGATGATGCAGTGTCTATTCTAAAGTATGCTTCAGGTAAAATTGATAAGTTTTAGGATTCTCACTGAACATCTGGAAGTTTCGGAGATAGTCCGGAAACAGCTTAAATAGAAACAGAGAGTGAGAACCTGCAGCAGGTAGGTCCGCTCTCTGTTTTTTAGTAAAACTTATGGGGATAAAACTGCTTTAAAATGTTAAAAGACCATGGCAAAAGGAGAAAAGATATGAGAAAGAAAAAAAGATTCAAACAGGCAGCGGCAGGCATGACCGCCCTGATGATGGGGGCAGCGGCGGTATTGTCACCAATGGCGGGGGGTCCGGGAATGGCTGGAGAGGTTCCGGTGACGGCTGAGGGGGTTTCGGTAATGGCTGCAGAGGAACCAAAAATGACAGGAGAAATCGCGGTAGATCCGGACATCCATTACCAGACATTGGATGGCTGGGGAACCTCCCTGTGCTGGTGGGGAAATATCATTGGCTCCTGGGGAGATGCTGACTGGAATGGCAACGGCAGAGCCGACCGTGAGGAAATTGCGGAACTGGCATTTTCCCCGGAATACCTGAACCTGAATATTGTCCGGTACAATGTAGGCGGCGGGGACAAAGCGGATTCCTCTATTAAACGGTGCGAAGGCCTGGTTCCCGGATGGACAAAGGATATGACCGGTACGGTAGACGGAAGCGGAGAGTTTGACAGCGAAGCTTTTTATGGAAAAACCACCGAAGAAATGAGCGATGCGGGTCAGCTGTGGATGCTGGAGCAGGCGAACAAATATCACTATGACTATGCACAGGAAACGGGAGAAGAAAATACCATCATCAACAAAGTATTTTCCAACTCACCGCCTTATTATATGACCAAGTCAGGTACTTCCACCGGAGGATACTGGAACGATTCCAACAACCTGAAAGATGATTATTATGATGACTTTGCCATGTATCTGGCGCGTTCTGCAAACTGGGTGGATCAGAACCTGAAATCAAAATTCGGAGTGGGCGTATCCTACATCGAACCGCTGAATGAACCGGACACTAATTACTGGCATGAAGGAAGCACGAAGCAGGAAGGATGCATTTTCAATACGGGAGAATTGCAGTCACGTGCGTACCGTGAAATGTTAAATGCAATGGAAGCAGAGGAATTCCAGGGGAATTTAAAGGATATAAAAATTACCGGAACAGATGAGACGAGTCTGTGGACGGCAATTAACTCCTTTAACCGGCTGGATGATGATATAAAAAAAGAGATGGATACAATCAGCGCCCATACATACAGCGGCAGCGACAGTGAAAGAAAAGAACTGCGCCAGATCGCAGAAAAGTACGACAAGGGGCTTTGGATGTCAGAGATTACCAGAGGCGGCGGAAGCCATTATGACGGCTCCCACGAATCTATGGATGCAGCCAATACCCGCTCCCAGAGCGAAGGAATTATGGCTGATCTGAAGTATATGCAGCCCACAGCATGGATTGCATGGCTGGTGGCTGACAGTGAATATGAGTGTCTTCAGACGAACTCTAACTGGGGACTGATCCATGCGGTATTCGAAAAAGACGGACAGCCTGTTCCGGATTATCATACAAATCTGGTAGACGGAAACGGTAACCGCAAAGACTGGGTTCCGGGTGAGGGATACTGGGCTGTGACCAAACAGCTCTATACCATGATGCAGTACAGCAAATACCTGAAGGCGGGTTATACCATGATTGACATTCAGGATTCCAATATGTGTGCAGCTATCTCGCCCGACGGTGACGAACTGGTTATCGTTGCCCAGAATTTCGAAGGGGAGCGAAATACAACGGTGGACTTAAGCGCATTCAAAAATGCTGAAGCAGCAGAGCTTTACCGCACCTCAGACTCAGAGAGCTGCCAGTTTGCAGAGACTCAGGATGTAGTGGATGGCATACTGGATGTCACACTGCCGTCAAATTCCGTCTCTACTTATATAATCAGGTCAAATGATGGAAGTGCCATATGCAGTCCTGACAACTATGCAAAAGTTGTAGATGCAAATGTGGAAAAGCCGGAAGAAGAGTGGACTTCAGATTTGAATAAGTTTACCTATACCGGATCCTGGGGGAATTCAGCAGCAGACTTCGGAGGAGGAAAATATACCACGGCACCGGAGGCATCCGCAGAATTTACATTTGAGGGTACCCAGGCACAGATTTACGGATCTCAGGCACCGGAAGGAGCAGTAGTAAATATATCCGTGGATGGCGGAAAACAACAGGAAGTTTCCCTGGTATCGGACTTTAAAGAAGGCGGGGTGCTGATCTATCACACCGGCATGCTGGAAGATGGCAGACATACAATTACCATTTCCAAGGCGGCAGACCAGGATGGAAAGCTTTTAGAAATCAGCAGCGGCAGAATTATTAATGGAACGCTGGAAGAAAAGATTGAAAGAATTGACAAAAGTGAACAGGTCTACACGGTAAGCGGAGTACAGCCAATCCTACCGGATACCGTAACCGCCCGTACCAATATGGGGAACAAGATGGAAAAGAAAGTGGTATGGAATCTGGAGGGTATCGACTTTACCGGGAATGTCACTCTGGAAGGAACGGTTTTGGAAACAGCGGTCAAGGCAGCTGTGGATGTTCAGATTACACCCGAAAATGTACAGTACTTCATAGACTGTAACAATCCGGAGTCTCCGGAGTATAAACGGGTGAACCGCTATGCAGAGCTGATGAATAAAACCCCTGACCAGAAGTATGAGGAAGGAAGCTGGGGTTATGCAGAGGAATACGGCAAATACGATGGGGATATAAACGATAATTATGACACCGGCTGGTATGCAGACCAGGGACAGGAAATCCGCTATACGATTCCTCTGGAAGCAGGTACATACCGGGTAAGCATGGGATTCAAAGAGTGGTGGAACCAGGACCGCCCAATGAAAGTATCGGTGACAGCCGGGGATAAGACGACAGAACTTGGAACGGCAAACACCTGGAAGAACAACAACCCCTGGAATGAGGAATACTATGAGTTTACCTGTGAAACGGCAGGAGCTGTAACCTTTTCCGTAGCGGCAGACAAAGGACCGGACCCGGTACTCTCCTTTCTCCGGGTTCAGAGCAAACTGAATCTCCAGGAATTAAAAGATGCACTTGCCGGTGCAGCTGCAATTGACAGAAGCCAGTACACCCAGGAAAAGCTGGCGGTGATGGATGCAGCTGTTAAAGCAGGACATCCCCTCCTTTACCGTGCAGAAACCAGCCAGAAGGATGCAGAGCAGGCAGCTGTCCAGATCCGTCAGGCGATTGAGGATCTGAGCGGCGGAGGGGAAACGCAGGAAGCAGATCTGACAAGCCTGAGACTTGCGGTTGCCATGGCTGAAAAATTAGAAAAACAGCAAGAAGAAAATAGCTGCTTTACAGAGGAAAGCTGGGCAGCAGTAGAAGAGGCATTAGTTCTGGCAAGAGAGGTACTTGAAAAGCCCCAGGTAACGCAGGAAGAGGTGGACAGAGCATTCTTGAAGCTGATTACCCGATGCAATCTTCTGGAAAATGACACTCAGAAAATAGGGTTAAAAGCAGTTATCGACGGTGCGGAAGCCATTCTGGCAGATGAAGAAAGTATGGCACAGTACACGGAAGAAAGTGCAGAGGCTGTCAGAACTGCTCTTGCAGAGGCAAAAAGGGTATATACAAACGATGGTGTGAGCCAGGAAACGGTAAATGAGGCAGCCCGGAAGCTGATGGATGCAGTGACGGGGTTACTGTTAAAGAATGAGGATACCAGGCTTGACATTTTGATTCAAAAGGCGGAAGCAATCTTAAAAAATGAGGCACAGTATACACCATCCAGTATTGCCAAATTAAGAACGGCACTGGAGGCAGCAAAGGGGATTGCAGAAAACAGCCAGGCAGGCATAAGCGAAATGAACAAGGCATATCAGGAATTGGCAGAGGCGATGACATCTCTAATTCGAAAAGGTAATAAATCGGAGCTTAAAAATGCACTGGATATGGCAGACCAGATTCTGCAGAACTCAAAAAAATACCTGGAAAGCAGTATATCGGGGCTTCAGGGATTGACAGATGAAGCGCGAAAGGTTTATGATGATGTGGAGTCAGATGCAGGGCGTATCGGTGAAGTGCTGAAGAGCTTGATTCATGAGATTCTCAAAGCCCGCCTTATGGGAGATACGGACCTGAACGGAGTGGTAGATACAAATGACTCCGCAGAACTGTTAAAGTATAATGCAGAACTCAGACCATTTACTGAGGAACAGGAGCAGTTAGCAGATGTAAATGGGGATGGAACGGCAGACAGCGGGGACGCAGCCGTGATTCTGCAGTATGCCGCGGAAAAAATTGTATCATTTTAGCTAATTCTGCTGAAAGCGGCGTTCAAACATGCTATGGGGCATGTTTGAACCAGGCGCTGTCAGCAAAGCCATAAATCCGGATGTATCTTACGTTTTTAGATATGTCCGGATTTTTTTGCTTATGAATTTACCCGGGGAAATTGTTTATGCTACAAAGGAGAAAATGGAGAAGGAAAAGAGTATGGAGAGCAGTTGTAAGATAATGATAGTGGATGACGAGTTTATAATGCGTCAGGGCATACGATTTATGATGAGATGGGAAGAAGAGGGATATGAAATAGTGGGAGAGGCATCCAATGGAAAAGAAGCGCTGGATCTGATCCCCAAACTGGAACCGCATATTATTTTATGCGATATTGCAATGCCAATTATGAGCGGACTGGATTTTATTAAAATTGTAAACAGAGAATATCCGGATATTAAAACCGTTGTTTTAAGCAGTTACGATAATTTCGAATACGTGAGGGAAGCCCTGCTCAATGGTGCGGCAGACTATGTATTAAAGCCCACCCTTAATTCTGAGGAGCTGCTGAAACTGGTACGAAAGGTATCACAGGACATACCGGATCTGCAATTAAAGAAAAAAACGGTATCCGGTCTGGATAAAATGCTGGAAAGATACTTAACAGGCTGTGAAAATGAACTGAAGGCAACAGATGAGTTTCGGAATGTACTGCCTCACAGCTGTTACCGGCTGTTTGTACTTCCGCTGCGCTGCAGGGATGGCAGCGGAGTTGATATTTCCCCTGTGCTGTATGAGAAAATGGAGGAATTTCTGAATAATATTGCATACTGCAGATATTTAAGATTTCTCCTGCGCCGGGAAACCCTGTGCGTGGTTTTAAATTACGGGGTGCGGGACGAAGAACGGCTGATGGAGGACCTCCGGGATTTTATGAACCAGCTTGGGATGATTTCAGAAAGAATCCTTGGCACGCTGGGATTCCAGTACAAGAAACTGGAAGATTTAAAAAAGGATTTTCAGACTCCGGGATTTCTGGAGCGGGAAAGCTTCTACTACAGAGGCATTCATCTGTGCAGTATCCGGGAAATCACAGAGGAAGACACTTTAGAAAAGTTTGATTTCCGTAAATTTGCATCAGCGGTAGTGTCTCATAAATACAGCGAGGCAATAGAAATTTTCCGCATCTATATTGAAAAAGCAGTTAAAATCCAGATGCCGGAATTTAAGTTAAAAAACCAGACTAAAAACCTTCTGTATAATCTGGTTGGGGATTCAGATGACCGGGTTCAGGAACTGGAAGAGATCAGCAGGGAGGCTTTTGATAAAATTGAAAAATCAACCTGCTGCGAAGAATTTCTGGATGTTTTTGAAGAAATCATAGAGAAGATCGTGACAGTCCTTGAGACTACGGAGGAAGACCAAAACGTATATCTGGGGAAAATTCTGGATTATATCCAGAAGCATTATACGGAGGAATTGAATCTGCAGAATCTTGCCGCAGAATTTAATTTCAGTTACTCCTATTTGTCTGCCTACTTCAATCAGCATGCCTGCGAAGGGTTTAGTGAGTATGTAAATAAGATCCGTATACAGAAAGCCTGTGAGTTTTTAAAAGAGTCCAGATATTCCATAGCCCAGGTCAGCTCTGTAGTAGGCTACTCCGATCACAGCTATTTCTGCCGCGTCTTTAAGAAGATAACAGGGAAAACGCCCAGTGCCTACAGAAGGGATAGCCGGTGATTCCCATGAAGAGAAGCATATGGACAGGAAAAACAGTGCACTCCAAAAGTATGGTTACGAAAATCCTTGCAGTTTTCACAGCCGGAATTCTGTTTGCCATTCTTGCGGTTACGGCAATTATTATCGGCATGTCGAAAAATATATTTGTAGATACCTATATAAGGTCACAGGAGAAGGTATTTTTAAGGATTGAACATGAGCTGAACAATTACCATGAAGACCTGATGAAGCTCTTCAGCGCATTAAATTCCAGCTGGAATTTGAAACTCTATCTGGATGACGGTGAAAAGAGCCCCCAGTTTACCTTTAAGATCACGTACAAGGCTGACCAGGATATGAAAAAAGCAATTCCATCCAGCATGGACAATATCAGTGCTATGGCAGTGAGCAAGAGCGGAAAGAGCTATCTCAACCGGGAAGAAACCATTATAACTCCCGTGGCGGAGATTATGGAGTCGGAAGAGGCAAAATACGCTATGGAAAACCCAGAGACCGTACAGTACATATTCAAACAGAACGGCTATACTTCAACAACCAGGAATACGCCGGTCATGATGGCGGTGAAAGCGCTGCGGGCTACGGGAAGTGAAAAACCATACGGAGTGGCGTTCGTTACACTTAAGGAGCGTGATTTCAAGCGTTATTATGAATATTTTACATCACAGTATGCGGAGTTTTATATGGTGAACCAGAAAGGGATGGTTGTTTCTTCGTCCGATAATCAGATGGTCTGGCAGCAAATGCCCCAGAAAAACACGGGCATGGTCCTGAAGAAAGAGCTTGCCTACTATCATTGTACGGCATATGGCATTATCAATACCCAGAAAGCCCTGGGCAACCTGTATAATGAACCCCTGCTGTGGGTGATCTGCGTTGGAATTATGGCTGCTGCATGTATCATCATATTTATTATAACCAGACAGACGGCACTTCCCATGTCCAAGCTGGTATATAAGATGTCAAATGCCAGAAAGACCAGGTATGATGAGCATATAGAGCTTACCGGATCCAGAGAGGTAGAGGAATTATCCTGCACTTATAATGAGATGCTGGACGAGTTAAACCGGTATATCAGTGAACTTCTCACAATCCAGAAAGAGAAACGCAGAGCGGAGATTACGGCGCTTCAGATGCAGATCAACCCTCACTATATCTATAATACCCTCGCAAGTATTAAATGGCTTATTTTCCAGGGAGATGTTGACAAATCCACCAAGACCATAGATGCCTTTATTGCACTGCTGAGAAGCACCATCAGCAATATGGACGAGTATATTACCATCGAAAGGGAAATCGAAAATCTGAAAAATTATGTGCTGATCAACAACACCAGATATGGAGATAAAGTGAGGGTAGAATACTTTGTGACCTTCGGCTGTGAGGAATGCAAGATACCCAAGATGATCTTGCAGCCATTTGTGGAAAATGCATTTTTCCATGCGTTTCCTTATGAGGCAGAGGGAAATATCAAGATTTTAGTACGTATGCTAAGCGGCAAGCTTCAGATACAGATTGTGGATAATGGTGTGGGGATACCAGACGAGAGCCTGCAGAAGCTGACCGGAGAAAATGCCAAAACAGAGCATTTCAGCGGAATCGGCATCAACAACGTCTCCGACAGGCTGAAGCTTCTATATGGAAGTGAGTACGGGATAAAAATTGAGAGCAAGGAGAACCAGGGTACCACCGTTACCATTCAGATTCCGGTGAAAAATAATCGGAATGTCTGGCTTGTATCGAACAAAGATTGCAATCAGGTCTGAAATATTGTAATATTATAATAGGAAGAAATCCAAAATGACAGGAGGGCAATAAAATGTTCAGTTTTAATAAAAGTGATGTTTATGTAGGCTACTCTTTGGTTGAAATGAACCGTGTCCGGGATATCCTGGATCAGGCGAAGATTAAGTACGATTATAAGGTTATGAACCACGGCGGACAGTGGATTCCCGGTAGAGGTACGGCAAGAGCATATTTTGGAAGTGCCGGCGTGAACCCTGAACAGGAACGCCAGTATAGGATCTTTGTGGATAAGAATGATTATGAAAAGGCAAAATACCTGATCCTTCAAGAAAATAATTGACGGCAGTAAATAGTTCCTTCATAATAGAACATAATAAGGAAAACAATGAGATTTAAGAAAGATAATTAGATTGCTATATGCATATAAATGCATAAATATACAATTATATGTCAGGATACCTGATAAAAATACCGAAGATGAGATAAGGAGCCTTTATGGATGAATTAAAAGAGGAACAGACTGTTGAGGAATGGGAAAAAGAATACCGGGGTATTTCTGTTAAATATGAGAAGAGCTGGGTGCGGATTGTATGCGACCAGATTCTGAAAGACTATCTGGATGAGGCAGGCAATGGTTCCCTGGCGCTTGCAGATTATGCCCTTGGACGTTACAAGGAAAAGTTTGGATGTGAGCTGGATATTAAGAGGCATTCACTTGCAATTGAAATCCTGGCACACGTGTATGCTGACAAGTTCGCGGGATCTATGCTGGATATGAAAAAAGGGCTTGCACCTACGGAATTACAGGCGATGGAGGCGAAGATGGAGGAGATCAAAGAACATACGGGTGTCATTGACTGTGGTGAAAAGTCCGTGGATTCTAACCGTGTGGTCTGGGATAATCTGGAACCGCTCCATGGAATTATTTATGGTGTAATGGGGAAACATGCGTAAAACATTTGCTATTTTTCCAAAAATGTTTTATAGTATCTGTATAAATTTACAAAGTGAGGAAGTGAAAGAATGATTTCAAGCCAGGTTTTACAAAACGCTATTGACGAATTACGTGCAATCACCAGGATTGATTTGTGTATCATGGATCTGGAGGGCCGTTTGGTCGTTACGACATTTGCAGACAATGACATCGCAGGTGATACCGTGCAGCTATTTGCTGATTCTGCAGCAGACAGTCAGGTTATACAGGGATATCATTTCTTTAAGATATTTGATGAGAGAACCGTAGAATATGTGTTGATTGCCAAGGGTTCCAGTGAAGATGCATATATGATAGGAAAAGTTGCAGTCTGTGAAATTCAGAATCTGATTGTAGCTTATAAAGAACGTTTTGATAAAAATAACTTTATCCAGAACTTACTGCTGGACAACCTGTTATTGGTAGATATTTATAACCGTGCGAAGAAGCTTCATATTGAAACTGAGGCCAGGCGTGTGGTATTTATGGTAGAGACGAAATACGAAAAGGATAACAATGCACTGGAGACAGTGAAGAGCCTTTTTGCATCGAAGCCAAAGGATTATATCACTGCGGTAGACGAAAAGAGTATCATCTTAGTGAAGGAATTAAAGCCGGAAGATACTTATGAGGATATTGATGAGATTGCCAAGATGCTCAGGGATATGTTAAATGCTGAAGCGATGTCCAGCGTCCGTATTGCTTACGGAACGATTGTGGATGAAATTAAATTGGTATCGAAGTCTTATAAAGAAGCGAAGATGGCACTGGACGTAGGGAAAATCTTCTACGTTGAGAAAAATATTATTGCATACAATACACTGGGTATTGGACGCCTCATCTATCAGCTTCCGATTCCGCTGTGTCAGATGTTCATGAAGGAAGTATTCGGTGAGAAAATGCCGGACAGCTTCGATGATGAAACACTGATGACCATCAATAAATTCTTTGAAAACAACCTGAATGTCTCCGAGACATCCAGACAGCTTTTCGTTCATCGTAATACGTTAGTTTACCGTCTGGAAAAACTCCAGAAGAGCACCGGTCTTGATATCCGCGTGTTTGATGACGCATTAACGTTCAAGATTGCCCTCATGGTTGTAAATTATATGAAATATATGGAAATACAGGATTTTTAATTAAGATATAACAGAGCCTGTCACAGACAGGCTCTGGGAAACATAATAGAAAAGGAGTAACGATCAAATGGTAAAATTATACGATAATGGCGTATACCTGCTGAACGGGACAGAAATTGTGGAAGACAACAGCGAGGCTGCTTCCGTTCTTAAAAGCAAATTAGGCGATAATGTTCCTGCAAAAGCCGAGGCTGCCAAAAATACAATTGCTTACGGTATTTTAGAAAGCCATAATACTTCCGGAAATATGGATAAGCTGAAGATTAAATTTGACAAGCTCACATCCCATGATATTACGTTTGTGGGCATTATCCAGACAGCACGTGCTTCAGGGCTGGAAAAATTCCCGGTACCATACGTTTTGACAAACTGCCATAACAGCCTCTGTGCCGTTGGCGGAACAATCAATGAAGATGACCACATGTTTGGATTAACCTGTGCCAAGAAATACGGTGGAGTATATGTGCCTCCCCACCAGGCAGTTATCCATCAGTTTGCCAGAGAAATGCTTGCAGGCGGAGGAAGAATGATTCTGGGATCTGATTCCCACACACGCTATGGTGCACTGGGGACAATGGCAATGGGAGAAGGCGGACCGGAGCTTGTAAAACAGCTGCTGTCCAAAACTTACGATATTAATATGCCGGGAGTAGTAGGCGTTTACCTGGATGGAGAACCGGTTAAGGGTGTCGGACCTCAGGACGTTGCCCTGGCAATTATCGGAGCGGTATTCGCCAACGGATATGTGAATAATAAAGTAATGGAATTCGTAGGACCTGGAGTGGATAAGCTGAGTGCTGACTTTAGAATTGGCATTGACGTTATGACTACGGAGACCACCTGCCTGTCATCCATCTGGAAGACTGACAGTGAGATTAAAGATTTCTATGACATTCATGGAAGAAGTGAAGAGTATAAGGAACTTGCTCCTGGAGCGGTGACTTACTATGACGGTATGGTTTATGTGGACTTAAGCCAGGTAAAACCTATGATCGCAATGCCTTTTCACCCAAGCAATACATATACCATTGAGGAGTTAAATGCAAACTTAATGGATATTCTTGCAGATGTGGAGAAGAAAGCGCTGGTAAGCCTGGACGGAGCCGTAGACTTTACCTTAAAGGACAAAGTGCGGGGCGGAAGACTCTACGTAGATCAGGGTATTATTGCAGGATGCGCCGGAGGCGGATTTGAAAATATCTGTGATGCAGCGGACATCTTAAAAGGTGCCAGCATCGGATCAGATGAATTTACCCTCAGCATTTATCCTGCAAGTACGCCGATTTATATGGAACTTGCGAAAAACGGAAGACTTGCGGAGTTAATGGCAACCGGTGCCATTGTGAAGACGGCATTTTGCGGTCCCTGCTTTGGTGCAGGCGATACACCTGCTAATAATGCATTCAGTATCCGCCATTCAACCAGAAACTTCCCTAACAGAGAAGGAAGTAAGCTGCAGAATGGACAGATCTCTTCCGTAGCCCTTATGGACGCACGTTCCATTGCGGCAACAGCTGCTAATAAGGGATATCTCACAGCGGCAACGGATGTGGATGTGAATTTCAGCAAGCCTAAATATTTCTTTGATAAGAGCATCTATGACAACCGTGTATTCGACAGCAAAGGAGTTGCAGATCCTTCCGTTGAAATTAAATTCGGACCGAATATCAAAGACTGGCCGGCAATGTCCGCTCTGACTGACAACATGATCCTTAAGGTTGTATGTGAGATTCACGATCCGGTTACAACAACGGATGAATTGATTCCTTCCGGAGAGACTTCATCTTACCGTTCCAACCCACTGGGACTGGCTGAATTTACTCTGTCCAGAAAAGACCCGGCTTATGTTGGACGTGCGAAAGAGGTATATGCGGCTGAAAAAGCGAGACTTACCGGCGGTGCACCATATGATGCACTGGCTGAATTAGAGCCGGTTGTAAATACGATTCATACCTTGTATCCAGATGCAAATGAGAAGAATACCGGAATCGGAAGTGCCATTTTTGCGGTAAAACCGGGTGATGGTTCAGCACGTGAGCAGGCTGCTTCTTGTCAGAAGGTGCTTGGAGGATGGGCAAATATCGCAAATGAATATGCGACAAAACGTTACCGCTCCAATCTGATCAACTGGGGTATGCTTCCATTCCTGGTAGATAAAGGCGATCTTCCGTTTAAAAACGGAGATTATATCTATGTGCCGGATGTGCGTAAGGCAATAGAAGACAAAGCAACGGATATCAAAGCCTATGTAGTGGGCGACACAATGAAAGAGTTCACGCTTAAGATGGGTGAACTGACGGATGATGAAAGAACCATCATTTTAAAAGGTTGTTTAATTAATTACTATAAAGGTTAATAATAGAAGGACAAAGGCATAGTCTTATACAAAGGACAATGCTTTTGTCTTTTGCTTTTAGAGGAAATTCCACATCTAAGATCTGGAGCGTGTTTATGTTAAAACACAATCTAACACAGACTTTACAAAAAACAGACTTTGGTTTTATGTTAAACTGCTACAATCAGGAAAAGCGGACTGTGTTCTGCTTACGACAAAATGAAACAGGAGGAATGTTCTATGAATCAAATTTATTCGAAACAATCTTTCAAGGTTTACCGTGCAGATGGTGGTTTTGTGGTACATAATACAGAAAAGAGATTTGAGGAGGGACACACGCATCTTAGCAGTTTTAAATCAGCCAAGTATCTGGTGGATCTGGCACTTCACAAAAGCCTGCCGTACCACCTGGATACCTACCGGTTAGTCAGTCTTGCCAGAATCAGTATTGATGAAGAATACAAGTCAAAGGTTATGGAGTTGGTTTCCAATAAAAGAAAAAAGGATAAGTATGTTAACAGCAGGAGAAAATGCGGTTAATCTGACAGCGCTGTAACTATCTCAGCGCTTATAAAAGCAAGGAGAGTTGTCACTTAATAGGGAAAAGTGACAGCTCTTTTTTTGCGTTCACAGAATTTTCAGAAAAAAAACACATTTTAATCTAATAAAAAACACATTTGTCTCGTAATTTAGATAAGAGCAAACACGCTCCGGGGCATCTATGCGGTACCAGGAAGCTGCTATGTGAATGATAAAGGAGGAAGAAGTTTGATAGAAGTAAAGAATTTAGTCAAAAGGTATGGAGATCATCTAGCGGTAGATGACCTTAGCTTTTCTGTTGAAAAAGGTCAGATCTATGGGTTTCTGGGTCCCAATGGCGCAGGAAAATCCACCACAATGAATATCATTACCGGCTATATTGCATCAACGGGAGGCAGTGTAAGCATTAATGGGCACGATATTTTAGAGGAGCCGGAAGAGGCTAAGAAATGTATTGGATATCTTCCTGAACAGCCACCTCTTTATTTTGATATGACCGTCTGGGAATATTTGAAATTTGTTGCACAGCTGAAGAAAATCCCCAAGGATCAGCGTCTGGAAATGATAAACGAAGTCATGGAGATGACGAAGATCACCGACATGAAGAACCGCTTAATTAAGAACCTGTCAAAGGGCTACCGCCAGAGAGTAGGGCTTGCCCAGGCGATTATGGGATACCCGGAAGTCATTATACTGGATGAGCCCACTGTTGGACTGGACCCTAAGCAGATCATTGAGATTCGGGAACTCATTAAGAGCCTGAGTCAAAAACATACCGTTATTTTAAGTTCCCATATTTTGTCAGAGGTTAGTGCTGTCTGTGATTATGTTATGATCATTGCCCACGGAAAACTGGTGGCAAGTGATACCCCTGAGAACCTGAGTAAACTTATGCAGGGAAGTGAGACACTGAACCTGAGAGTGAAGGCAGGCAGGTTAGAAGCGGAGGAGGTCCTTAAGGAAATTGAGAACATAGAAGAGTGGAATTTCCGGGATTCCGATGAGGAAAATACCATAGACATTGAAGTGAGGGCGAAAGACCAGGCGGATGTGAGAGAAGAGATCTTCTTCGGAATGGCAAAGGCGCAATACCCGATTCTAATGATGAGATCCACTAAGGTATCACTGGAGGATGTATTCCTGGAACTCACAGCGGATGATAAAAAGGTCACAGATGAAACCCACAGTGATGAGAACAACGACGAATCCCAGAGCGAATCGGAAGCAGTCTATGAAGAACAGTATGGTGATGCAGGGGCAATTGATAGCAAGGTTGAAGGAGGAGTCCTTTCATCTTCTTTATCAGGGCAGTATGAGGAACAGAATTTAGATCTGCAAGAGGAAGAAAATGAGGAAAAGGAGGAGCAGGTTCATGACAGCGATTTGTAAAAAAGAGGTGAAATCTTATCTGACTTCCATGACGGGCTATGTGTTTATTGCGTTTATTTTATTATTGGCAGGCGTGTATTTTACTGCTTATAATCTCCAGATGGGCTACCCCATTTTCGGATATACCTTATCAGCAATCACCTTTGTATTTCTCATTATAACACCCATTTTGACCATGCGTGTACTGGCGGAAGAAAAGAAACAGAAGACGGACCAGCTGCTGCTCACTTCCCCTCTGTCCGTGAAAGATATCGTACTGGGGAAATTTACAGCGTTAATGGTAATTTTTCTGATTCCCATGATAATACTTTGCATCTATCCCATTATTCTAAAGAATTTCGGCACCGTATCCCTTAAAATGGCTTACGTTGCAGTCATTGGATTTTTCCTTTTGGGATGTGCCAATATTGCCATTGGAATCTTCTTATCCTCCATAACAGAGAGCCAGATCATAGCAGCAGTGGTTACCTTTGTCGTACTTTTTATCTGCTATATGATGAGCGGTATTAAAAGCTTTTTTTCGGAAACGGCAATTACTTCACTCATTGCTTTTTCGGCAGTACTTCTGGTGTGCTGCGGGATTATTTACATGGTGATGAAGAATTTATTTACGGTATGTCTGGTGGCAGTTATAGGTGAGGCAGCTCTGCTTGTTCTGTACACTGTTAAGCAAAGCCTCTTTGAAGGTGCAATACAGAAGGTATTGGGTATTTTTGATATCTCCAGTCATTTTGACAACTTTGTCAGCGGAATTCTGGATATCGGAGGAATCATATACTTTTTATCAATTATTGCTGTTTTTCTGTTCCTGACGGTACAGTCAATACAGAAGAGACGCTGGAGCTAGAGGAGGCTGATTATGAAAATAAAAAACATTTTTCCGAAATGGAGCAACAAAAAAGTAAAAAACGGCTCTTACAGTATAGCCATTACGGTGATTGTCATAGCCATTGTAATTGTAATTAACCTGGTGATGGGGCAGCTTCCCGGTAAATACACCAAGCTGGATTTCAGTGATAACAAACTCTATACTATTGGAGATAAGACAGAGGAAATCATGAAGGGATTAAAGAGCGATGTCACCCTTTATCTGATTGCACAGAACGGACAGGAAGACAGTACCTTAAAGGAAGTGCTGGATCGTTATCAGGATCTGTCGTCTCATGTAAAAGTGGAAATTAAAGATCCCGCGCTGTATCCCAACTTTTCTTCCCAGTATACGGATGAGAAGGTAAGCAGCAACAGCATTATTGTCGTGGGCGATAAGAGAAGCAAAGTTGTTAATTACAGCGATATCTACGAAACCACAGTGGATTACAATACTTATTCCACCCAGGTCACCGGGTTCGACGGTGAGGGGCAGATTACCAGTGCTATTTCCTATGTAACATCGGAAGAACTTCCTGTGATGTACGTATTGGGGGGCCACGATGAGGCATCTGTCAGCACCACGATGAAGTCTGCAATTGAAAAGGAAAATATAGAGATTAAGGATCTGAATCTGGTATCCCAGGAGTCAGTGCCTGAGGATGCGGACTGCCTGTTTATTTTCTCACCAGCCAAGGACATCTCGGCTGACGAGGCAACGAAGATCATCGATTACTTAAAAGCCGGTGGCAAGGCAATGCTTGTCTCAGACTATACCGGTACCGATATGCCTAATTTCGAATCAGTATTAAAGGAATATGGCGTAGAGACAATGGGCGGCGTAGTGATCGAAGGAGATGCAAATCATTATGCATCGGGAAACCCGCTATACCTTCTTCCAAATATGGGAAGCCACGAAATCGTCAGCAGTTTGAGCGGCCGTTATATTTTAATGCCGGTGGCACAGGGAATTCAGACGCTGGATGATAAAAGAGAAACGGTAACCGTCAGCAGCCTCCTTACAACATCAGATTCAGCTTATATAAAAAAGGATGCAGAAAATATGACGAGTCTGTCCAAAGAGGACGGCGACGAATCAGGTGCATTTGATGTGGGTGCTGCAATTACAGAAACCGTGGATGACAAAGAAACAAAGCTGGTATACCTCACAAGCGGCAACCTGTTAAATGAACAGATTGACAGTGCGGTATCCGGTGCCAATACAGAGCTTCTGACAAATGCACTCAGCTGGATGTGTGACCAGGAAGCAAGTGTTTCCATTCCAAGTAAGAGCACCCAGGTGAGCTATCTGACCATTACTTCAGCAGCCTCCGCATTTTTAAGTTCCCTTGCAATTGTAATCCTGCCGCTGATCTGTCTGCTGACAGGTGGAGTAATCTGGTTTAGAAGGAGAAAACGATAATGAAGAAAAAGAAGAAATTAATAGGGTTGCTTACTGCTCTTGTTGTATTAATTCTTCTGACTGCAGCGTATTTCTGCCTGAAAAATTATAACAAAGAGCAGGAGGCAGAATCAGAAACAGAAGATACCAGCGTTGCAGTTACTTCCATTGAGGAAACGGATATAACAGGACTCACCTATATTCTGGATAAAGAAAAGCTTGAGTTTAAAAAAGAAAATGACAACTGGCACTATGCACAAGACGAAAATTTCCCCGTTGACCAGGATAAAATGAAAACCCTACTGGATAACTTTAAAGATATCAAAGCGGTGAGAGATCTGGGACAGCTTGAGAATCTGGAAGATTACGGACTTAAGGAGCCTCAGAATACCGTTACGGTAACCAGCAATAATGGAGTAGAGACCGTATTTTACATTGGAAATGAAAATGAAACAACCGGAGATTATTATATGTATATGAATAATCCGGAACATGTCTATACCGTAGGCAGCATCTTTGCAAATGCTTTTAACGGAAAGCTGTATGACCTGGTAGTAGACAGTTCATTCCCAAGCATAACCAGCAACAGCATCATTAAAGCAGTCGTTGACCAGCAGGATAATCAGCTCACATTAGAGTCATCCAGGGACGATTCCGCTACGTGGAGCGTAACGGACAGCAAAAACGAGAAAAAAGAAGCCGATGGAACCAAGTCCAACCAGCTGCTGTCCAATGTCACCAGCTTAAATTTCACAGACTACATTGATTACAACTGTAAAGATCTGGAACAGTACGGCTTAAAGGATCCATCAGCAGTCATAACTCTGGATTACACGATAACCAGTGAGGTGCCGGCAGAATCGGATAGTACGGAGACAGATACGGAAAATGTCAGCGAAGCCAGTGAGACGGGAACAGCAGATACGGAAAATGTCAGTGAAGCCGATGAGACGGGAACAGCAGATACGGAAAATGTCAGTGAAGCCAGTGAGGCAGAAACAGCAGATACAGTAAAAACCAGTGAGAACGCTGCGGATGAGAAATCCTCGGATGAGCAGACAGAAGAGTCTGAGAGCGAAACGGAGAGTACAAAGCTGGTTACAGAAGTGAAACAGATCGTGCTTCAGATTGGAAATCAGACGGAAGACGGAGATTACTACGTCAAGACTTCTGACAATAATGAAGTACACACCATGTCAGCCGATGCGTTAAAGCCATGGCTGGAAGCACAGTACAGTGATCTGTTAAAGGCAGAGTAGTACTGTAAATAACAAAGGCAGGTTCAGCATTTCCAAATGGGAAATGCCTGACCTGCCTTTTTACAATCATATTAAAAAGCAATTTTTCCAAACCTTTCAGGAGATTAATCCTGCGGCTCCTGAATCATCAGTTTAATGATTTCCTTATCCGTTTCTTTCATCCCTTCTTTACCGAGAATGCCGATATTCCGGATCGTAGCTTCCACGCCCTTTGTAACAATACCATCACCGCTGTAAAACTGCTTCCCGTTCTTATACATATAATACCCCAGAATACCAGCGTCCACTGAGGCGGCAATCTTAGCCGCACAGGAGGCTTTTGCGCCGTCACAGATAATGCCGGAGACAATTGCAACAGCGTTTACCAGAGTATGGGCAATTACTTTAAAGTCCCCGCCCATGAGATAAGCAATTCCGGTCCCGCTTCCGCAGCCGGCACTGACAGCGCCGCAGTATGCCGACAATCTGCCGATTCCAGTCTTCTGGTGTATGGTGATCAGGTTGGATACCACCAGAGCGCGCAGCAGCATTTCATGGCTTGCTCCCAGTTCTCTGGCATATTCGATAACGGGCAGGGAGGCGCACATACCCTGATTTCCGCTTCCGGAATTAATGATAACCGGAAGCTCGCATCCGCTCATTCGGGCATCTGACCCTGCAGCAGCGGCAGCCTTTGCACGGACTTTGATATCATTGCCGTAGGTATCCAGAATCACATTGCCGATGTTGGCACCGTAAGTTCCTTTGAGGCCCTCCTGGGCGATTGCAGAATTATAGGCAATCTGGCGGTCAAGCACCTCACTGACATCATCCGGATCCACCGAATCTGCAAAATCCACAATACTTTCCACATCCAAAAGACTGCGGTCCGTGAGGTGAGTCTCAGCCAGTGCCGTGACCCCCGCTTCATAGAGTATCTTATTATCTTTTTCGATGTATACAATATTCGTATGGTAATCACTGATACGCAGGTTCACACAGGATTCACCGGCAGACAACAGAAGAATGATATCGAATATTTTATCGGCAGCTGCTTCCCTGACCACAACGGGTATATCGATGAGTGCCTGCTTCATCTTTACTTTTTCCTCCGCCGTTACCTGTGAGATTACTTCCAGTTTTTTATCCGCATCCCCCGCAATGACTCCGGCGACCACAGCTGCGGCGATTCCTTTTAAGCCTCCGGTATTGGGGACAATTACACTCTTTACATTTTTTATAATATTACCACTCACCTGTATCTCGATGTGCTGGGGCATGCACCCAAGTATTTCACGGGCTTTCGCAGCCCCGTAGGCAATTGCAATTGGTTCGGTACATCCCATGGCTGGTATTAATTCTTCCTTTAGGATCTGGACATAGGTCTGGTATTTGAGATCTGTTTTTATCATAAGCGGCTCCCTTATCTATTCTGGCATACGTGCATTCCGGTTTGTAAACACACTCTGGTGATTGGATGGTTTAGTTATTATTATCATAAACAGTTATAAGACTGAAGTCAAGAGGTAGTGACTTCCACAGCCTCCTTAAGCATCCGATAAATCTCTTCCGTTTTTTCACTGTCTTTCGTATTAAAAAACACCGTATACTGATCCGTCTTAATTTTAATGACGGGAGTGTAATTACGGTAATAATACATTTTGCATTGACCGTATTCCTTGTATTTAAAATTCCCTAAAAAGTACTGCTGTGCATCCACACCATTATTTTTATAGTAAGTTCCCTGGGGCGCCTGGTCCGTTAACTGGATATCCTCCACCCCCGATAATGGAAACTGTATATCATATTCGGCTGCCGTAATGGATACGTTATCCCCATTTAACTGCAGATCAAAAGGAACAAAATCAAAACGCAGAAATACAATACTCAGCCAGATACAAAGCACAGCGGTGAAAATATACAAGCCACCTGTTATGATTCTGCCGGCTGGGTGAGCCATGTTAAAGGAGATGTTGGATCCGGATCGGCTGGGAGCCAGCAGGCTGTGGTCGTTGGGATTATTGTAGGCTCCGGTTATCCAGTAATCATCTTCATCTACCATAATCGGTTCCTTATCGGCAGAAAGCAGGTAAACCCTTTTTTTTCGGATATAAGAAACACTGTACAGCAGAATAAAAATGCACAGGGACTGAATCAGAATGTATACCGTGAACAAAAAGGTGTTCTGAAAACCGTCTGATATTAAAATCCAGTCCAGTGCCAGGAAGGACAGGGAATCAATAAATGCAATCAGAATCCAGCAGATGGACCAGCTCCGTTTTGTCATTTTATTGCACGCCATGTTCAGCTCCGTATCATTGCTGTAGGTGATGGTTCTTCTTTTGGCAAAAATATAATACAAAATCAGAAAAAGTATTTTCAGAAGGAATGGCAGCAGAAAAAGGAATGAACCGCCGATGCCCGAACGGAAGTAGGAAAGCCCGCCGGGAAATAAAAGAGGGATCAGGCAGATGAGAAATGCAGGTATAAACCACCATGCCGTGAGGGGCATCTGGTCTTTTGCCGCACTTACCTGGGAATCAATGACCGTTATATGAAGTTTCTCTCCGTTGAACCATTTCTTTTCTTTTTTCAGATTGTAAAGCTTTAAAAAGTACTTTTTATATAAGTACATGCAGCCGCCCATGTAAAACACACACCACAGCATATACAGATTCAAAAATACCGAGATATAAGAAAACCATAATACAAGCAGAATGGGAATGTGGGCGGCAGCTCCAATCGTGGAATGAAGATTCAGCGCCTTTTTAAAAGACGAAACAATTTCCATCACTTCAGGAGATTCTGGTTCATATTTGGGCAGAGTTACGCCCAGCAGAAGATTGCCGTTTAATTTGGCGGCGGACTTGTAGGTGAAATGGCAGGCTGCCAAAATTGTTATACTGCAAAATAAAATAATAAATGTCATCATAGCGTGCTCCCTTCACATGCTGTAACATGCATCTCATCAAACATGCGGCTGCAGATATTCATGAATTCTGCTTTACCGTAGCCTTTTAAAGCGGCCTGGGCGCTTAGCAGCTCCAGTTCATAAGTCAGTTTTTCTTCAAATTCATGGTTCATATCCAGGCATGCCGCCACTTTTGCACCGTGCCTGCGGTCTATTTCAATATAGCCTTCCTGTTTTAAAATCTGATAGGTTTTATTTACAGTCATCGTGTTTACTCCGGCATCCTGTGCCAGCTGGCGGACGGTAGGAAGCGATTCCCCGATTTTCAGGTTCCCCTTTCCAATACCCATGACGATTTGATTGCGCAGCTGGACATAGATGGGCACAGAGCTGGCAAAGTCTAATGTTATTAGCATACAATTCCCCCCTTTAAGTGATACGTACCTAATGTATTATTTGTATTATAATATATAATACAAATATAAGCAACCATTTGAGAAAGATAATAAAAAGTTCACAGCTTTTGCATTGAATTTAAAAAACGCCTGTGTTACAATGCAAGCAATAAAATATCAATATCAGGAGGAATTTAGCATGGGATTTTTTGCAAGAAAAGATGATGACGATGATGAAAGTGTAGAACTTGAAGGTGCAGAGGCATTCTCCTATATGCTGGATGATGTGCTGGATAATATAAATGATTTAGATGAAATTACATTGAATGCGGGTGCGCTGGAGATGATCAGCGAACGTGCGCGCAAAAATTAGAAGGAAAGGACGTTATTGCAGACCTGCTATGGCATGTGCAATACAGTTGATAAAATGTTAAAAGAAGTATGTGTAGAAAATTATACAGATATACCAAGAGCAATTGAAAATGGAGGAAACCGCATTGAACTCTGTGATAACCTGGCAGAGGGGGGAACTACCGTAAGCCTGGGTGTTATGGAGGCAGCAATACAGCTGGGAAATGAAAAAGATATTCCGGTTATGTGTATTATCAGACCCAGAAAAGGAAACTTTCATTACAATGATATAGAGTTAAAGATGATGCTGAGGGATATAGAGATTGCCAAAGAAGCCGGTGCAGCCGGTATCGTAATCGGCGCTCTGACGGAAGATTTCTGGCTGGATGAAGAAATGCTGGAAGTATTGCTGGCAAAGGCAGAAGGACTTCTGGTAACGTTCCATATGGCATTTGATGAAATCCCCTATGAACTTCAGCCAAAAGCAATTGACTGGCTTTGCGCACATCATGTGGACAGAATTCTTACCCATGGTGGAAAAGGTGGTACGAAAATAGGGGACAATGTGGATAACTTGAGAAGACTGCTGGATTATGCCGGGGAAAGAATCATTATCATGCCGGGCGGCGGAGTTACCAGCGGAAATGTAGAAGAACTTCATGGGATGCTGGGATTCAAAGAAATCCATGGTACAAAAATAGTAGATTAGATTTAAACGAAAAGCGGTGGTCTGACTTTTAAAAGTGCGGCCATCGCTTTTTGCTGTGTAAAACCGATCTAACCTCTTTTAGTTCTGTTCACCTTACATACCTTACGATCATAAGAATATAGCCCGTTCGCCTCTTCTTCCACATCGGACACCTGGGTGTAAACGGCGGCACAGAGTCCTTCTTTACTGGCATCCCTGATTTCTTCCATGACATCTTGGAACTTATGGGTAAATTCATTCGTATCCTTGCATTTCAGGTACCCAAATACCTGCTGGGAATAAGAATGTTCCGGAATGTGGCAGATATATCCGCCATATTCGGACAATACGAACGGCCTGCTGTCCAGTTCTGCTTTAATGGGGCGGAAATAATTATGGACGCTCTTCACATCGCCGCAATGCTGGTCATACCAGCCGCTGGCATGGTCTACCGGGCGGGTACTGTCCAGTGAATGAATCAGGTTTGTAACCTTTACCGCATCAAATTGCCCCCATCCTTCATTAAATGCTGACCACAAACCGATAGAGGGACAGTTATAGAGATGCTCAATAGTGGCTTTGCATTCCCGCAGCCAGAGCCTCTTTCCTTGGGAGTCGCAGCGGGAAAACAGCTTATAATGGCTGTCCTTAAAATGTGCGGTTACAAAAGGAAGTAGCGTAGGCAGGTAACACAAAAAGGTAAGGTAAGAGCGTCCGCCTCCGTTTACAATATCCTGCCACACGATCATTCCCAGCCGGTCACAGTGGTAATACCAACGCAGGGGTTCGATTTTAATATGCTTGCGTATCATATTAAATCCAAGGTCTTTCATAGCCTGGATGTCGAAGATCATGGCATCGTCAGAAGGCGGTGTGTACAGCCCGTCAGGCCAGTAACCCTGATCCAGCACACCATTTTGGAAATACGGCTGGTTATTCAGGCAGAGTCTGGGTATTCCCCTGGAATCCGTACAGGAGGAAAATTTACGCATTGCAAAATAACTGCTCACCCTGTCATTTCCGGCTGTAATTGTAATATCGTACAGGAAGGGTGACTCCGGTGACCAGGGACGGAGGTCCCGGATTGGAATCGTCTGAGATTCCTTCTGTGTCTGTATGGAATAAATTTCCCTGCCATCTGCATAAACGGTGATGTTCTTTTCGCAGGCTGGATCTCCCTGCATAGTCACTTCAAGAATAGCAGCGGCTTCATCCAGCTGGGGGGTAATGCGTATGGAACTGATATAATTGTCAGGCACCCACTCCATCCACACCGTCTGCCAGATTCCGCTTTGGGGGGTATAGAACATACCTCCGGGCTGTAGGGTCTGCTTTCCCCGGCTCTGGTAGGACTTATCCGTTTCATCCTGCACCCTTACCGTGATAACATTTTCACCTCTGCGTACCCTGGAAGTGATATCCGCTGAAAACGGCAGATAGCCGCCCTGGTGGCTGCATACAAATTTTTTGTTGCACCAGACAGAGCAGATCTGATCCACCGCCCCAAAATGAAGGAGTAGCCGTTTTCCGGGACTTGGTATGGATTGGTCTTCTAAATAAAAGGACTTCTCATACCACATATATTCATCCGGCATAAGGGTGTGGTTCACCTGGGAGAGACTTGCTTCCGGGGAAAAAGGCACAAGTATCTTCTGCTTTATATTTCCCGGATATTTCCGGTCTTTTGTAATCCGGTAATTCCAGTATCCATTTAAATTTATCCAGTCAGTTCTTTTCAGCTGTGGGCGAGGATATTCCTCTAATACGTGTTCCGGGTCAAGCTGTTCGCCCCAAACGGTAGTCAGCTGTTTTGGTGTCTCTTTTCTTTTAAAAAGCTGTAAAGAAGAAACTGCATCGATCAGATTCATGAAAACATCCCCTTTTTTTTAATAAAATGATATGTTTGATTATAGCACAAAAAGGTTCGTGCAGATATCTTTTTCAGAAAAAGCGGCCGGGCACATCTCTGCGGCAATAGGTTGATCTGGCTCTAAATGCGTGTATCCCATCTTCCACAAAACACATTTTCATTGTAACGTCCCTTAAATTGCGAATTACCCATCATTTTATCCACGGCTGCGCAGATAGCTTCCTCCGAGTTCAGATAGGCGTTGATATAAGTTTTCGCCATAGGGACATCAATCAAATGATTGGTAAAGCCAAGGGATAAGAATACGGTAGGAATTTCGGATACGTACCAGGGCTGGTCACAGGGATTTGCCCATTTAATACGCATCGTATTGTACTGGGCAAATCCAACCACGTTCATTACAACCAGACAGGCGTCATATTTACGTTTGAATTCTTCCATTTTACCCTTTTGGGCAGGTGTGTCTCCGTCCACTTCAAATCCCCGGGATTCCAGTATGCGGATCAGGTTTTCTTTAATCTCGCCGCTGTTATCTGCAGTTAATTTTCCGGCAATTACCGTTCCTTCACCCGATATAAAGACCAGTTTTAACTTTTTATACCGGAGCGGGGTAACGGGCAGGCAGTGTGCGGTGTCTTTGACCAGGGTAATAAATTTATCCGCTGCAAGAGAGGCTGCTTTATGGTGCTCTGCACAGCCTACGGCGGAAAGTCCTTCCCGGGGAGGCACCAGGGTTCCCAGTGCCTGGCGCCTGTGCAGTCCCAGTGCGGCTTTTATACCCAAAATGCGGCGGAGGGCATCGTCCATACGGTCTTTGGTAATAATGCCATCCTGGTAACCCTTTAGCATATAGCCAAAGTCCTCTTCCGGGTCATTGAAGAATAAAAACATATCACAGCCGGCGGCAATTGCCCTGGGCACCTGCTCACTCCGGGGCATTGCTGCGTACATGCCAATCATATGGGAGGCATCGGTGACCACAAGCCCGTTGAAGCCTAATTTTTCTTTTAACAGGCCGCTAATCAGCTCGGGAGCCAGTGTTGCGGGAAGAATATCCTGATCCTGCATGGATGGGCACAGCTTTTTACTATAGGCTGGAAGTGCGATATGTCCCGCCATTATGGTCATGACCCCGTCATCGATCAATGTCTGATATACTTTCCCGTAAGTTTCATCCCATTCCTCACAGCTCATATCGTTTATACCCATTATCAGGTGCTGGTCGTTTTCCTCCAGACCGTCTCCGGGGAAATGCTTGCAGCAGGTGGCAATATTCTGCGTTCTGGTACCTCTGTGAAATGCCCTGGCATAACGGATCGTGTCATCCGGGCTGCTGTTAAATGCCCGGAGCTGCACGATGGTATTTCTCCAGTTATAGAGAAGGTCTGTGACTGGCGCAAAGTTCCAGCTGCATCCGATGGCGGCGCTTTCTATAGCGCCAATCTTTGCCGTTTCATAAGCAAGCTCTTCGTCATCGGCTGCTGCTATGGCTGCACCATTGGCAATGGCGGTTCCGCCATCCACACCGCCGTTTCCGCCTGCTTCGCAGTTGGAGGCAATCAGGAGCGGAATCTTTGTATTTTCCTGGAGTATTTTGTTCTGTTCGTAGATTTCTTCTTTAGAAGCGTTGTGATAGCGGATCGCACCTGCATGAAAGCGGTTCAGGGTTTCTTTTAGTGCAGCCGGATCACGGTTTGTAACCATATTTACAAACAGCTGTCCGGTTTTCTCTTCATCTGTCATATGTTCAATTGTTTCTTCCACCCAGCGGATGTCCTCGCCGGATAAATAATAAGGTTTTTCTTTTAAGTTTACCATTTGCTCCTCCTGTTATTCATTTAAATGATCAAGATAAATGATCATAGAAAGCTTTTAAAAGTAACTGCTGGTATATGCCCGGATAGGAGCCTTCCAGAAATTTTGGAAGGGCTGTATGAAGAAAAGTATTCCAGGATTTTGATTCCTGTCCCACCAGAATTGGGAAATACAGGACGTTATTATCCAGTGCGGCGGCAGCATCTCCCGGTGCATCTCCGATCATCAGGATCTTTTCCGGTGGATAACCTTTTTGGCTAAGCTCTTTGATACAGTGCGCTTTCGTGCCTGCATCCTGTGCCAGAACCAGATCTGTAAATCCGATTAACCCGTGCCCGGTCCATTCATCCTCAACGGCTTTGGGGTTTGCAGAAGAGACAATCGCCACATCTGCCCGCTGATGTGCAGCCTGAAGTGCCTGTGCAACACCTGGAAATGGCCTGATCTGCTCCGGAGGCAGTCTGGTGATCGCCTGATTAACAGCATTCGACCAGGCATAAGCTTTTTTTAAAATTGGGCTGCCATTTTCCACTATGGCATTAGCCAGTGAGGGTCCGGACAGTTCACCGGCTGTCTCTGTCCACTGTACCAGGTCTTCTATATGCTCGATCCTGGTATAGGCAGTGTTTACTTCCTGAAGCATTTTACAAAGTCCTTTAAAACGGTTAATACCCCTTGTCATAGTATAAAGATTGATTTCATTCCACCGCCGGAGCAGTTCCTCACGAAATGGTGCGAGATTCCACTGATCGATCATGCAGGGACCGAAGCATTTGACGTGCTTAATGTCCATGGTATCCATAGCGCATCCGTCGGAATCCACACATATCAGAAAGTCTCTATTTTTTTGAAATTCATGTATAGTCATCTTCATATGCTCACACCCCGCTGTATGCGTGGAAGCCGCCGTCAACCGGGATAACGGCACCTGCCAGCCATTGGGTTAGGACTGTCTCCATATTGTCCCGGTCCAAAACGTTGCATTCATAACCCTTTGCCAGATATACGGCACTGGTAATTTCTGCTGTAATGGCGTCAAGCTTCTTGGGATTTCGCCCAAGGAGGGCGGTCTTTGACCCGGCATGTGCCAGGGCCTTTCCCATACAACTGCAGAGGACGCCGCTTCCGCCTGTAACTACGGCGGTCCTTCCTGTAAGATTCATTTCTGTATCAATCATGAATGCTCCTTATCTGCCTGTGTATTCAGGCTTATGCATTTTTGGATCTGCGCTCTTCCAGGATTCGGCTGTTCTCCAGGACTTTCTTTTTGGTTAACGGGTACCAGAACAGCAGGATCAGTCCAACAATGAGATAGCATACAGCAGGTGCCAGGGTTGCCACGGAATAGATGTTATTCACTACACTGGTGGTCTGGACTACGGTTTCTCCGCCCACAGAGGACTGGTATCCGATTGCAGCCAGTGCCCAGCCGCCCAGTCCTCCGGCAAGTGCCTGCCCGATCTTCCTTGCAAAGGAATATACCGCATATACCGTTCCGTCATCACGGCTTCCTGACTGGACTTCCTGATAGTCGATAATGTCGGTAATAAATGCCCAGATCATCAGGTTGAATAGTCCTGTACCCAGGTTTCCCAGTGCAATAAAGACGCAGAAGATCCAGGGATTGGTGAACCGTACAAAAAACATAATAAAATACATAACTGCGGCGAATAATACAGCAACTGACGAAGCCTCTTTTTTTCCAAATCTTTTGATGATTTTCGTAGAAAACGGTGCAAGAACCAAAGTAGCTGCAGCGTTAAAGAATCCGGCTACAGACATGGCTGATTTATTTTTAAAGTAATCCATAAACAGATAGGTGTTCATGCTTTGCGCCAGAAGCATGGAAAGCAGCAGTACAATAGCGGCTCCGATAATAGCCAGAAGGCTTTTGTTGTGAGCAAGTGCAGAAACAGTCTTTGCAAAACTGACCTTTTCTTTCTTTTCGGCGGAGATTACGACACGTTCTTTTGTCATTTTGTAGCACAAAATGTAGCAGATCAGCGCCGCAACGGCAAACACACAGGCGATAAGAAAGAAACGCTGAGGTATTACAACCTGGTTGCCGGCTGCGTCATACTGATAAACAATAAGAGGAACTCCCACGCTGACAATAATATTTGCCAGGGCAGCGCCAACACTTCGGAAAGTGGACAATGCGCTGCGTTCCAGAGGATCTGAAGTAAGTGCGGATGCCATTGACCCGTAAGGAATATTAATGGCGGTATAGCAGATACTTCCCCACAAAATATAAGTGATGTAGATATAGACTAAACGGGCACCATAGGGAAGCGTGGAAACCCAGGGAACAAACAGCAGCGTTCCGGCGATTACGACGGGAATGCACATTCTCCGTATCCAGGGACGGAATTTGCCGTCTTTAGCCGGCAGCAGGGTATCAACCAGCCGTCCCATGCTGATATCTGTAAATGCATCGATAAACCGGGCAACCAGAAACAGTGTCCCCACTGCCCCGGCGCCGATACCAAGTACCTTCGTGTAAAATACCATCAGAAAACCGCTTGCGAAAATGAAAAAGAAATCATTGCCAAAATCTCCAAACATATAACCAATCTTATCTTTTAATCCAAATTTCTGCGTCATATCAGAACCCCCTGTTTCCCTTCTATTATTTCATGTTATGAGATACTTTTATAATTTTGCGGAAGATTTTCCCACCTGTTTTTGAAAACGTAAGCAACTGCTTTTGGCTGTCGGTTTCTTGTAAAAATTCCTTTCTTATTCCCGTTTACCCGCATAATGCCTTCCGTGGTCTGGAAGTCTGCAAAATTCCAGACCTGCTCGCCCTTAACGAAGTCATAGGAATCAAAGACTTCAAACTGCATACGCAGATATTCTTCCTGGTATTCCTCGCTCCACATAACGCTGGGCAGTTTATGGACGCCCACCATGGTATCCGCACCGAATTCTGTAAAGAGAAACGGTTTATTTAAATGGAGTTCTTTCCACTGGTCCATCTCACGAATGAAAAGTTCTTTTGCTTCTTTCATCTCGTAGCCTCCCCGGTTATACCAGCCGTAATAGCGGTTCAATGAGAGGATGTCAGAGAAAGAGTAGCATTTGCAGGCATCCGGTGTGGAGTTCATAACCATTGCAAAGGTACGGGGACGTTTCTGGGGGTCCAGTTCTCTTGCCAGTTCAAATATTTCTTTAAAATAAGGGACTGCGGAATCGCTGGTTGTCTCCGGCTCGTTCATCAGGCTCCAGGCAATGACACAGGCATGGTTTTTGTCACGGGCAATAAGTTCGCAAAGAGCTGCTTTGTGATTTGCCTTTGTTTCCGTCTGCACAATGTCGCGGCTGAAAAATTCCGTCTGTTTCCCGGTGGAAGCTTCCATGAAATTCATCAGACTTTCAAAGAACCCAACTGCGGCAACTTCATCAATTACCAGAAATCCTTCCCGGTCAGCCATCTGGATAATTTCTTCCGCATAGGGGTAGTGGGAGGTGCGGAAAGAGTTGGCACCAATCCACTTCATCAGTTCAAAATCTCTTTTTACAACAGCGAGATTAAAGCCTCTGCCATTGATTTCACTGTCTTCGTGTTTGCCAAATCCCTTTAGGTAGACAGGCTTGTTGTTGATCAGAATATCGGTATTTCTCACTTCTACTGTACGGATGCCGATCTTTTCCTCATACTCATCCACAAGGGTTTCCTGATCCATTAACAAGATCCGGAAGGTATACAGGTAAGCATTTCGCACTTCCCAGAGCCGCACATTGGGGATGCGGATTTTCCCTTTTTCACCGGATGCCTCCGCAACCAGGTTGTGATTTTCATCATATACCCGGACCAGAACCTTTATATTGGAGCCAGCGGATACCACGTCATCGGCACCGTCAGACACCGTGTCTCCAGAGGCTGTCGTTACCGCATATTCCGTTATGGAGTCAGCACCTTCCAGGACATGATTTACAGCAAAATCCACGATTTCATCCTTTGGAGTTACCACCAGGCGTACCGGTCTCTGAAGCCCTGCATAGTTATAAAAGTCGAAGAAAGGTTTTGACATTTTAGTCCCATCTGAGAAAACCTTTGTGGATCCAGCAGGCAGGGTAGCATAGCTTAATTCATTATTGAGGCAGACAACGACCCGGTTGTATCCGTTCCAGTTAACAACGTGGTTTATTCTGGCGGTAAAGGGAAGAAATCCACCTTCATGAGTCACTATTTTTTCTCCGTTTACAAAGACAACCGCCCGGTGGGTTGCACAATCAAATCGAAGGCTGATATTTTTACCTTCCCACTCACCGGGAACAAATACGGAAGTTTCGTACCAAAAGTCTCCGGTGTACTCTCTGGACTCTTTGTCTGTAAAAAAATCATTAAAACTGGCAGGAACAGGCATTTCAATGGTACGTCTGGGATCAAGCCCATTCTGCCAGTTGTGTTTCAATCCTTCAGACTGGGGATCAAAACAAAATTTCCAAAGACCGTTCATATCGACGATTCTGCGTGTTCTGCTGGTTTTGGGATATAACATGGATTGCATATATTTTCCTCCTTAATGTGTAAATGTGGTTGGATAGAGTACTGTTTCTTGCATATAAATTACCATAGATTAAGAAATTACCTAAGGATAGGGTTGTTTCATGAATAAAATTAAATATGGCATAAACCTTTGAAAAAGCCAGTGGTTTTGATGTTATACAAATTCATTAAAACC